>Ga0256904_1000432_pt1 | contig 15290 bp, 12 predicted proteins | sample MC6MC0742MT_FD_190199 | JGI IMG/M metagenome (GOLD analysis project Ga0256904, IMG submission 190199) | Metatranscriptome of enriched soil aggregate microbial communities from Iowa State University, Ames, United States - MC6-MC0742-MT... | ecosystem: Environmental > Terrestrial > Soil >...
CCGGGCTACGGCGGTTCATGCTTTCCAAAAGACGTTTCGGCGCTCATCCGTACGGCACGCGAGGCACGATCGCCGGTGTCGATCATCGAGCAAGTCGAACGCGTCAATCACGAGCGTAAACTGGCGATGGCCGTGCGGATCGAAGCGGCGGCGGGCGGATCGGTTCGTGGCAAGACCGTTGCCGTGCTTGGCGTGACGTTCAAGCCCAACACCGACGATATGCGGGATGCGCCAAGTCTGGTGATTGTGCCGATGCTGCAGGAGCGCGGCGCAACCGTGCGAGCGTGCGACCCGCAGGGCCGACGTCAGGCTGAACCGCTGCTTCCGGGCGTCGCGTGGTGCGATGGCGCCAACGAGGCCGCCGACGGCGCCGATATTCTCGTCATCCTGACGGAATGGAACGAGTTTCGCGCCCTCGACCTTGAGACGATCAAGGCGCGCATGGTTGGAAATACCATCGTCGATCTCCGCAATGTGCTCGAGCCCGACGTCGTCAGCAGCGTCGGCATCGGCTATTCCCGAATAGGTCGCGCACATTAAAAGTCGAGATGAACTGGCAAAAATAGATTTTAGACTACCGCGGCTAGTCGGCGATGCGACCTTTCCTATCGCGATTTATGCGCGCAAAGCAACCGTCAACCACGGGCGGCGTTAAAGGATCCGTCTTGTTGGCTGCCTCCTGCTGAGATCGACAAAGGTTATTTGCTCATTAGGGAACGCAGTGGCTTTGAGATCGTTGAGCATAGCCTCGCCGTCGCCAAATGGAGCGATCAGATCAACAAGCCAAAGATTATGTCCTGATGTCCACTCCGGATATGTCAATTGCGTGCCGGCTTGCGATAGGCGGCTAGCAACATCGTCACTGACAAACGCCCACAGGGCCGCGCCTATGGCTCGCTCGGGAGAGTAGAAGATTCGATACTGACCCAACTTAATTGGGGGTATCACTAGGCGTTCCAAATCGCAAAGTGTGAAGTAGTTATGTTTTCGAGACAAGAGGCACAAGAGCACAACGTCTCCAATCGCCTCCGACAACTTTGCCGAGCTTCGTGGTCGGCGTATCGGGGCATTATCGACTGAAGTCGCTTGAGCCGTAAATGTGTCCATCATGGCAGAGCCCGGCGCTTGTTGATTTCGTGATTGACTTCGACGCGGGAACATTAAGTGTGATTGTACTGTCCGAGCCAAGATAGCTTGACGACATAGGCCGTTAAGCCGGACCACGTTTGGGGCTGTTGATAGCCAAGACTTGAAATCCGGCGATTGCGGCCCTTACATTAGACGGTGCCGAAACTTAGTGTGCTTACCAGGGTAATCCTTATGCGATCGCACAATCACTTTGCGGCTCAATGCCGAAAAATCTGAGCAGTGGAGACGCATTAATGGCCGAGCAATCTAGATACTACGCTCGGGTAAGAGGGATGCATTATCTGGATGCACTTGGCCAACTGCATGAACTTTTAAATCCTCGCACATACTTGGAAATCGGCACTCAAACAGGAATGTCGCTCCAAGAAGCGCGTTGCGCATCCATCGCAGTGGATCCGCAGTTCATGTTGCGTACAGACATCATGATGCGCAAATCGTCATGTTTGCTATACCAGATGACGAGCGATGAATTCTTTGCTGAATTCGATCCAGCTAAATTGCTTGGACGGCCTCTTGATTTAGCCTTCCTTGATGGGATGCACTTATTTGAATATCTGCTACGAGATTTCTATAATGCCGAAAAATACTGTACCGAGGAGTCGATAATCGTGCTTCACGATTGCCTCCCACCTGAACACGCCATGACTGCGAGGGACATGAAAGATCCTATTAGGGAAACAGCTTTGCACCCGGACTGGTGGACGGGCGATGTATGGAAAATTATCCCCATACTGCGCGAATACCGTCCATCTCTGAGTATTACTATTACTGACGCCACGCCTACGGGGTTAGTTTTTATTACGGGGCTTTCGCCGAAAAGCAATATTTTACCTCGACATTACAACGAAATCATAAGCCGTTATTCGATGCTAGAGGAACGTTCGGCGCTGGATGCATATTGGTCGACCGTGGATGTCACACCAATCGAAGTATTTGTTTCTACCTCCCATGAAAAAGCTTTCGGTCGGTCTCGTGCAAGTTCTGCAAAAAACAATAATTGGTGGAAAGTCTGGGGATGAAAATATTCCCCGACATCGCTTACTTGCACGTCGGATGCCAATAACGGCTGAACAATTATTGAATATCCTTCGAAGAATCCGGCCTGATAGCTTCTTCGCTCTTGTTTCTTTGCCCGACGGCACGCCGAATATAAGGAGAAGAAGGCGGATTAGTCGATAGCCGAATGCCTCTTCCTATCACTGCGCATCTGTGACGGTCACGATTCTAGATCGTCCATCAATTCGACGGTCATCGATTGCCTTTAACGACGCCAACATCCTCCTTCCCAAGGCTAGCCCCGGTAATTCCACGAATATGTGAAGTACGAGAGCTGCGCCAAGCGCCAGAGATAGAAGCCCTATTAGAACGAGCCAGTAAGCAACTGGCGACAAAAATGCGGCCATCCTGACTGCGGGGATTGCGAAAGCTGCTGTAAAGATCAAGCCATGTACTAGATAAAGATCATAGCTGATTGCGCCTAATCGTTGGGCCGACTTCAAACTAAGAAGTCCAAACAGATCGCCTCCGCGCACGAGACCATAGAACCCCAAACCAAGGAGCGCAGCAGGAAGTGGACCAGAGAACGTGCCATCAAATAAGGTGAATGCAAACAAAAACGCGAGCAAAGAAACTGTCGAATAAAACCAATTAGGGAAGCTAGGGATCCGATTACGATGTGTGAGGTCCGCACACAAAATCCCCCAAAGGAACAATGTGACCAGACACACCGAGCGATCGCGCGTCATCCATGATATAGTAGAAGAGACTACAAGTAGTATGACAAGAACTTCGATGGACCTTCCTATTCGGCGCGCTAAAAACGCCAAGGGGGGAAGCAGGAAATAGAAATACCATTCATAGACCAGCGTCCATGTCACTCCTGCGAACCAACGCGAAATATTTACACCGTTGAACGGCGTCAAAGATAGAACGCCGAATGCAAGGTTTCGCAAGGCTTCCAATAGCAACGTTTCCGGAGATTCATGGATGGTGAATCCCGTCGCTATCAAGCTAGATAGGATAGCGACAAGCATGAGAAAACAAAAAACGGGAGCTATTCGAAATACTCTTCCAGCTAAAAGTTTGGCGAAATCGGTGGCACTCGTCGCTTTGATTGCTTTTCCCCAAAATAGATAAGCGGTAGTGATAAAAAAAAGTCCGACGCTGGCTTGGCCAAGCTGATTGAATAATGGGGATGGTGGCGCCCGCCACAAGCCTCTTAGAAGATAGTCGTAGTATATTATCCCGTGATGGGTAGCGACGCCAAGCGCAAGAAAACCACGCAATCCATCAAGAGAAGGAATTCGCGAAGTTACGCTCGAGAAAGAGGCTGACTTATCGGCACAAATAAACAGCGAACTCGCCGCAATGCAAAGCGCAACTACAAACAGCGGGACCAAACCCCACGCTGAATATATATTCACAGCTTGCTCCCCCACCTACTTCAAGTGCAGTTTTCGGAAGCTGCACAACGAGTGTCAGATAGCAAGGCAATTAACCACGCCTGATTTGCATTTGGCGATTCTTTTCCTGTTTTTCATCCTTAGACGCCGACTGTTATGTGGGCTTTGTGCAAAACACCACGGCTTGCTTGAATTGAATGGGGTCATCGAGGTACGATTTGACATTAAAAAATTGTCCCCAATGCCGACCAACGTAGCCTTCCGTCATAATTGTGTCGCCATATGTTTTGCCGTTGTTTGTTTCCAGAAAAACAAATCCCTTTTCTTTTAGGAGCACGCTTGCGTTTGGCTTGGCTTTCAATGCAGCCACCAGTTCGCGATGCCACTGACTTGCGATATTTTCAGCTTTACTCAGCTCTTCTATGAATTCGACGAAGCGAACAGGCTCTACGGTGGCGACCATGATACCGCCCGGCTTCAAAACTCGGCGAATTTCCCTCAGCCAGTTGTCCTGAAGTTCTTCTGGAAGGTGCGTGAAAACCGAATAGGAAAACACGACGTCAAAAAAATTGTCTTCGAAAGGTAGTTTTCCTGCTGGCTGGATGAGACGAAAATCTCCGGGCACCTCGGTGCTACGGACAGCGTCGAGAAAACGTTCGCTTACATCGACCCCGTGAAGACCAGATGGCGATACGTCTCTCAGGAAACATCTAATAATGCGACCCCAGCCGACGCCAAAATCTAAAACGCGAGAAGTCTGAGCAAGAGGTAGCCCGGCATCACGGGCAGCGGCTCTTACGTACAGATAGAACTTAAATGCCTCCTGCAAGGCTCCCTTGCCTGCAGAGCCTACAGAACCGGTCTGCATGTTGACGTCGGGAAAACCTGGCAATCTAACGTTCTTGACCACCCGGCAATCGACACTCGATTGCAGACAGTCGAGCCATTGCTTATCGCTCCACGTGGAAAGTGCGCGAGGTCCGGCGGCTGTTACGCGCTCTGCTGCTGCGCCTTTTGAAGTGTTGGCGCGCCCCGTCGAATATAATTCAACTGCAAAGTTGCGAAGCTTACCAAGCTGCGGGTGCTTTTCGAGGTATTCACAGGCAGCAAGAAACCGATCACGACCGTGCCTGGAATATAAGACCTCTTGTGAGCGCTCCGCTAAGCTATGCCGACGCTCCTCGGTGTAGCTTTTGGATTTCGCATGAAAAACGTAGGTATGCGTGGCAAGCACTAGCGAAAAGCCGGCATCCATCGCGCGGATGCAATAATCGTTCTCTTCTCCGTACCCTTCGGGAAAAGCCTTTTCATCGAAACCGCCTATTGTGTCGATGACTTCTCTGGCGATCCCGAAGCAGAAACCATGCACCAACGGCACGACCGGCGCAGCCGTAGAACTCCACTCCTCGCAATAGTGATTCATATCCTCCGGCGTCACCCACTCTGGTAGCTGGTTGACCGCTGTTTGGCTTTTTGTTCCCGCGATGTTGGGCAGAGACTGGAAGCTCGCTGCATTCGACATTGGCCCAACTAGGCCGCCGCCTTTTACCGAAAAGACTGCGTCAGCCATCTTCTCGGCCCAGAATTTCGTAACAACCGTGTCGCTATTCAGCAGGATGACCAAGTCACCCGAGGAGAGTTCGAGCCCCTTATTCGCTGCGCGCGTGTATCCAACGGCTACATCATTTCGCCACAAGATCGTTCCGGGGAGCCGTTTGACGAACTCGTTCAGGTAATCTCGAGTTTCGGGTTCAGAAGCGTCATCAACGATAATCAGCTTATGACTTCTTCCTAAATACTTCTGCACAGATGTAAGACACGCACTAACATCGCTCAATGCGTTGTGAACGCAAATAACGATGTCAATATGAGTCTCATCTTGCGAACGGACTCGCTGGGCGAGTACAGCGGAGTAACGCTCGCTCGCCGTTTGACGTTGGCTCGCTACTTGATTGCAGACCGCCGCGATCTTCTGGGCGAATTCCGGGAAGCCAAATTTTGCATCGGCTCGTTCTCGAGCATGTGCACCAAGTTGTCTTATCTTGCTAGGATAATCACACAACAACTTAACCCACTCGATCGCCATATCGGGCCGTCGATGTGGGATGATGAAACCAGTTTCACCGTGTCTTACGAGCTCCGGAAGCGCCCCCCAATCATAAACAATCACCGGGCGAGAAGCAGCCATTGCTTCAAGGATCGTTCTTCCAAACGATTCTTGGAAATGAGAAAAATTCAAAACCACATTTACGAGCTGCAACGCCTCCTGCGGAGACGATTTATAGTCAACAAACTCCACGTTGGAAGGACAGCCTTCCTTCTTGGATCCACTAATATATTGCTGACATATGGGGCGCGAGGTGGGCCCTATTATAAGAAATCTTGCCCGTGGCTCCGCCTGCTCGCATAAGCGAGCCAATTCAATGACATCCTCAATTCCTTTTTTGCCGAGATTACTGCTGATCAGACCAAATCTTACGATATGGCTCTCAAGAGTGTTGGGAAGATCGAACTGATCCGCAGCGATGATATTGTAGATCGTCGTCGTGTGGCCATCGGTACTGAAACATGCAGCAGTGACGTTCGAGTTCGCGATTATATGATCGGTCGTGCGCACAACTTCTGCGACTATTTCGGTCGGCCTTTTGCCGATCTGCTCGGCCAACTCCACGTCATGTAAGATTACCTCACGCGCGTGAACGATCGATGGTACACCTTTAAGCTTTGCCGCAATCAAGGGCGCCTTCACGACAATCGTATTGACGTAAACGAGATCGGGCTGGAATTCGTCGCAGAGTTCCAGAAACTTTGGCACAGATTCTGTGCTCGCTTGTGGATCCTTCGTCCACTGATGATATGGAAGAATGCGCACTACTTGTGCCCATCTTCGCAATTCTGCGATGTATTCTGTGTTGCTGCTCTCCTGGGCCGTTACAACAACATTAAAGCCCGCATGATGCAGCGCCCTCATGACGTCAAGCAAGCTCCTTTCGCCCCCATATATCCTCTTGCCGGCATGGTGGGTACAAAGAAGGACTGTCTTAGCTTTGGAGTTCCAGACGTTTCCAGTCTGATGGACCGTTTTTTTACTGATGTATTGGCTTAAAGCCGAGGCACAGGCGTTGAGATAGGCATACCCGTATCGAGCGTCTGGCTCGAGATAAGCACCTTCGGCCCATTCATTCCAAGCATTGATAAAGACGAGCCGTTGCTCAGGCGGATTTTTCGCTGCAAGCTCAATCGCGTGTTCCAGCCATTTGTGAAATAGAGCTGGACTCGACTCGTGGATGATTTCACCGTTTGCTGGCCGCCTCGCACTATTATCCCACGACGGCATGATGCCGGGATGAACTATGCCAGCCAGTGGCTTTCGTTGTAATTCGCTTTCAACGATCTCATTATATGAACGGATGCGCCAACCCGTTCTAAACTCTGAGAGCATGAATTCATTTTGAATATTGGCCGCTTTTACATGATGCGGGGGAAATTCAGAGAGAGCATCAAAATCATAGGATTTGTAGTCTACGAAACCAAAGGAGTTGGTAGCGATCAGGTAGATGTCAGGGTAGCCTAACTTCTTTGCAGTTTCGCGCCACCTTTTCGTCGTCTCTTTCATGTCAGGCAGAATCGAGGGCCGATACACTGAAAGCACCGGCTTGCCATCGACCTTCAGATAGCGAGGATCCTTGAAGTACTTATCCAAGTACGTCAAAAAAGCCACGTCGTCTTCAGCCGAATGCTGCTGCGCGATCAGCAATTCGTGTTCGCTTCCATCCCACCTCCGAGACCAGTTTTCATTGGCCCAGCAGAGACAGAAGGGGAAATTTATGTCTTTGTTTTCAAGGAAATTCAGAATCGGCAGCTCTAACAGCCGCTTTCCATTGAACCAGTAGAAGTGGAAACAGAATGCGCCAATGCCGTAGTGCTTAGCCAATTCGACTTGCCGGCGCATCACATCAACGACACGAAGATCATAATAGCCTAGTTCTCCAGGAACTCGCGGCTGATAGTGACCCTCGAAGTGAGGATAGGCTCGCGTGACGTTGCGCCACTCGGTGAATCCCTTGCCCCACCATTCATCGTTTTCCGCTATCGGATGGAACTGCGGCAGATAATAAGCTATTAATCGAACATCACTGTCTGCAGCAGACATTTTGGGACGATCTAGGCCCACGTATTCGCCGGGATTGTAACGACCCAACGAATTATTGACATAGCAATCAAATAGCTTTGAATGGACCACATCGACTGTACCGAAATCTTCACCGAAATTCGAACGCATGGACTCAGAACGGTACGTTGGATTCTTCGAATGAGTATTTCCGGTTTCGGTTTTTCCTTTTCCCCATTTAGCGAAGACTTCCCCAGAAAGCAGCTTGTGTCGTTCGAGGCCAAGTTTCCGCTGTGCTACATAAACTTTGCGCTTGTTTTTGCTGAAAGGGTGACGCCATGCAGCGATCATCCGTGTGTACAGCAGTGTGTCGTCACTCTGTGATTGTTGCTGATGTTGCGAGTAGAAGACTTTGCGCTTCGCCGAATTTACAGGATGCCGCCAAAAGCCGATGAGCTGTGTTTGTATCCTTCGGCTGGTCATCGCTCCCCCATGGTATTTTGAGATACGCCCCCACTCAGCTGGGACGATTTTGTAAGCAAAAAATGCATTATCAAACGTAAGTCAAGACACATCAATTCATGCTGCTATTGTTCAAAACGTACAAAAAAATTTGGAAGCTAATTTGTTGGTGCGGACGATGTGATTGAGCTAAACCGCGGCACGGTCTGTTCTATCTGCATATCGATCGCGGACGAGCCCAGCATATGATTGTGGGCCGCCGACCTCGCGAAGGGAAAGCACGCAGCCTATCCGTGCAGCAGGCGCGCAAACTTGAGGATGAATTTTGTGCGAGTAGAAGAGACTACAAAAATTATCGCGCTAGTGAATATCGTCATCGATGGCGGACATCACATGAGCGCAAATATCCGTCATCTGGGTATTGCGAAGAATATTTTTCACTTGACCGTATCATCCGGTAGATCCTTAGCAAACGGTACCAAGCTTGAAGCCTTGCGTAACGCGCGCCTGCCAAGCCACCCATAAAATGACGGCGTACGAAGTAGTACTTGAAAAAGTGCATCGGAAATTCAGTCAGCAGCCGTGGTATCAAATGAACTGGCGACGGCGCACGAGCGTACTGGATTGAAATCCACATCCGCCTATCGAGCTTACGTCTCATGTCACTGAAGGAACGGATGGAAAAATGGTGCAGCGGAGCTTCTACACCTCCAACCTCGTGGCCATCTGTTACGACTGAATCATGGATGGCTGAGTCGCGGAATCGTACGACAGTTCGGTCGTAAAGTCGCACACACCAGTGGTCTCGGGCCAAGCTGCGCGGCTCTTTCGCGCCCGGATAGACAAGACGAATGGGCATACCGTAGGCCGCTAACGGCGGTACTCCAATGGCGAAGAGTTCTTCAATCTGCTGCCGCAATTCCGCTGTTACGACTTCATCCGCATCGATATTGAGAATCCAGTTGTTGCGGCACTGATCTTCGGCGAAACGCTTCTGTTGACCAAAGCCGGGCCAGGCATTGCTGATGACGCGTGCCCCTTCCCGCTGTGCCACCGCAATCGTCGCGTCCATGCTGCCGCTATCAACCACCAGAACTTCATCCACCCATTCAATAACGGAACGGATGCCTTGACCGATGCGGTCGGCTTCGTTCTTGGAAATGATGAAACACGAAATTGGCAGTTTGCCCATCAGGCTCCTCGCGGACGGCGCCCGGGCGAACTAGGCAACCGAGCATTACTTAAGTACTGAATCGAGGCCGCCTGGTCCCGACCGGATGCAGGTACCGTGGCTGAGCCGCAAACCTCATGACAGCAAGTCATTTACACCAGTGACCTGACCATGCAATAGGCCACCCAGTCCAAAACCCTGTCGGGTAAACATAGTTCCCTTAGATGCGATCGCTTCAAAAAAAAGCACGCCCCACAGGTCGAATTCCCCTGAAAAAAGCCGTACCAACAAAGGGTTCTGCCAAGAGGCGCTGTGGGTCAACCTAAACGAAGGCAATTTGCCGGTTTTGCATAGCTTTAAACTCATGCAGCGAAAGCGTGCCAGCTTGCCTGATATTTGGATCATAAATTTGCCTAATGCCGGGGCTAGAATCTTAGCGTTTTTTTTCCACCCGAGAGACCGGCTAAAAAGACGAGCTAGTCGCCACCACCTCAGCAACATCTGGGAGAGGCGCGGATTTCGCTCTTTTCGTCTCGAGAACTCACTAAGCACTGATCTGCCACAGACGTGCGCGACCTCGCCGAACGCATCAGTCGCAGCGATCATCCCGAACTATAACCACGCGCACTTTCTCCAAGAGCGCATAAGCTCAATCTTGAAACAAACCGTGCCAGTCAGCGAAATCATCATCCTCGATGATGCATCAACCGATCACAGTCGGGACGTCATCGCAGAAGCTGTTAAAACTTCTCCCGTACCTATCAAAACTTGTTTCAATCCTGTAAACTCCAAAAACATTTTTGCTCAATGGGAAAAGGGACTGGCGCTCGCTTCCGGAGATTTGATCTGGATCTGCGAAAGCGATGACACTTGTGATGCAGAGTTCCTGAGCTTCCTGCTGCCTCACTTCGCCGACACAGGTACCATGTTGGCATTTGGTCGCATCGAATTCATCGATGAGACCGGCGCTCTGCGCTCCGATGTCAACGATCATGTTGGCCTCGATCGCTTTTCAGATTCGGATGAAGCCCACGTTGCCTCTGCGTCGTCCTGGTTCAATGGTCCGTTTGGTCTGAGTTGCGTCATTCGCAACGTTGGCGGCTGCGTTTTCCGCCGGCAGACGATCCGCGAAAGTCTCCTAGCCGAGCTTAAGGCCTACAAGACGTGTGGAGACTGGTTACTGTACAGCCGCTTCGCGCGTGGCGGCCAGATCGTCTACGATCCGCGGGCGCGATCGTATTTCCGTCTTCATGGCACGAACAGTTCGGTACGAGGCTTTGAGACGATCGACTTCTACGATGAGCATCTGTGCATCGCCTATGCGTTAAGGCGCCACTATGGCGTTAAGATCAGGACCTTGCGCACCATGCTCCGCAAGGTTTGGCATCAGTGCAAGTCGAGATTAGGCAAGGCACTCGCGGCGGAATTTGCCGATCGCATTTCACTCAAAGCTATTGCTGCCCAGGCCCGCGTCGTCCAACATATTCTGATCGGCATCGACCAGAGCGAGCAAGAGGTCGTCAGCTCTTTTCTGCTGCCTTTCGTCGACGAACTTCTGCACCAGGGCCACGACGTCTCCCTGCTAATCATCGGCGCGAAAACGCCGGATCTTGAGGTTCAATCCCTCCTCAACATGGGCATCCCTATCTTCACCCAAGCGCACGTCGACAGGGCTGGGTTGGATAATTTTATCCGCGATTTTGGTGTGACTCTGATCAACACACAGCATACGCGCGTCGACGACTATTTTTATCAGCTCAGGCCCAGGATCGCCGTTCCTTATATTGTCACCAATCACGCATCCTACCGGACCTGGTCGATTGACAATAAGTTTGCGAACTGGCTCTGTCGCAATGTCGACGCGTGGACATCGGCATCAGTCGACATCGGGCTGCCGGAAGCAATCGCTTCCAGGACAACGACCGGGGGCCGCGGCTTCATCACCCAGCGATTGAGGCGCTCAAAATCCAGCGACAAGAAAACCTCCGATCTGGTGAAGGCCTATGTCGCCGCGCAGAGCACATTTTTTTCTTCTGATTAAAGTCTTGAGATCGAGATCCCTCCGCAACGTTCACGGCTCGCATATGCGCTGAAGAGTGCATGGTTGGCCCGGAGCGATATGCGCGAGATCATGCGCTATGTGCCGAGATCGCGATGCTGTCTGGGATCGTGCGCAATCTGCGGCGAAGAGTGTGGGCGGTGTTGACCAATGCGCAGAAGCCCGGCATGTGTCAGGCTGGAAGAGAGCAGTTTCGAGAGTACACGCGTGAAGATTATCCAACTTGAAATACCTGGCCTGCTATTGATCGTGCCAAAACGCTTTGAAGATCCACGCGGATATTTCACTGAGCTTTATAACGAGAAGACGCTCGCCGACGCCGGGATTTCTGTCAGCTTCGTCCAGGATAATTTTTCTCTGTCGCGCAATAAAGGGACCGTACGCGGCCTGCATTACCAAATTCCGCCCCGCCAACAGGACAAGTTGGTGCGCGTCAGCCGTGGCAGAATTCTCGATGTTGCGCTCGATCTAAGGCAGGCTTCCCCGACCTTCGGCAAACACGTTTCGGTAGAGCTTTCCGGCGAAAATGGAGAACAGCTGTTCATTCCCGCCGGTTTTGCACACGGCTTCTGTACCTTGGAAAAGGATACCGAGGTTGTCTATAAAGTCTCGGACTTTTATGATCCGAAGACGGAGGAAGGGGTGCTGTGGTTTGATCCCGCGCTCAATATTTCCTGGCCGGCCTCGCCCCAGCACGCGACGATATCCGATAAGGACGCAAAGCTGCCGTTATTCAAAGACATGCAAAGGCGCTTTTGAGGATCTAGGCGGCAGCTAGAGTATCGAATGGTCAGTGACCGCACCGGGGGGTGTCATGAAAGTTATCGTCACGGGAGGCTTGGGCTTTATCGGTTCGGCTCTCGTTCGCTATCTTGTTCGCGATCGCGGCTGGCAAGTGTTGAACATCGACAAGATGACGTATGCCGCCAACGCCCACTCTCTTACCGCAATCGCCAAGTCTCCGAACTATCACTTTGTGCCGGCCGACGTCTGCGATGCACCGGAAATGAGCCGCGCATTTTCAGAATTTCGCCCTGACGCGGTGATGCACCTCGCCGCTGAAAGTCATGTCGATCGCTCGATCACGGCCTCGGCCGAGTTCATCAAAACCAACGTCGTTGGCACTTACACGCTTCTGGAAGCCGCCAGGCATTATTGGAACGGCCTCGATGACAAAGGCCGCGCGCAGTTTCGCTTCCTGCACGTGTCGACGGACGAGGTCTACGGGACATTGCCGGAGGGCGAATTCTTCGTCGAAGACACCGCTTATGATCCGCGCTCTCCGTATTCCGCCAGCAAGGCCTCCTCAGACCATCTGGTCAGCGCTTGGTTTGAAACCTATGGATTGCCGACCGTGATCACGAATTGCTCCAACAATTACGGTCCTTACCACTTTCCCGAGAAACTCATCCCGCTGGTTCTTCTGAATGCGCTCGAAGGCAAGCCGTTGCCGGTATACGGCGACGGGCGCCAGGTGCGCGACTGGCTCTACGTCGACGACCATGTGCGCGCCTTGACACTCGCCGTCGAGAAGGGCCGCGTCGGCGAGACCTACAATATTGGCGGCCGGGCGCCGATGCAGAATATCGCGGTTGTCGAGGAAATTTGCGATGTCCTCGATTCTCTGCGTCCGGGTCCCTCTACACGACGCGACTTGATCACCTACGTCGCTGATCGCCCCGGCCACGACCGGCGGTATGCCATTGATCCCACAAAAATTGAAACCGAACTCGGCTGGCGGGCAGTGCAGACCTTCGCTACCGGCATTGCCGCGACCGTCGTCTGGTACCTCGACAATGAGTGGTGGTGGCGGCCGCTACGTGACGGTGTCTACTCGGGGACGCGGCTAGGACTGCTGCCGAGTAGTCTTACGAAGGAAACGCCGCTGGCGGAGTCGGCCGTTTGAGTTCCCGGCAGCGCATTTTGATTATCGGCGGTAATGGCCAGGTCAGCACGTCGTTGCTGCAGGGCTTGTCAGCTTCGTCCTCAGACGTGATGCAGGCGCGACGGCCGGCCGTCGACTTGCTCGATCCGCAGACGGTCTTCGACGTCGTCTCACGATTTCAGCCGACAATTGTCGTCAACGCTGCGGCTTATACAGCAGTCGACAAAGCCGAAGACGAGCCCGATCTTGCCAAGGCTGTGAATGCGGCCGGCGCCGAAACCGTTGCCAAAGCAGCTGCCATGGCTGGCGCCACCGTCGTCCATTTCTCGACAGACTATGTTTTCGATGGCGGCAAGGAGACCCCCTGCCTCGAAACCGACCCCGTCGCACCGATTGGCGTTTATGGCCGGACAAAACTGCTTGGCGAACAACTGGTTGCCGCCGCCAATCCAAGACATGTCATCTTGCGAACCGCGTGGGTCTTCAGCCCCTTTGGTTCGAATTTCGTCAAAACGATTCTGCGCTTGTTGTCAGAACGCGATGAGCTGCGGATCGTCAGCGATCAATATGGCAATCCAACCTACGCGCCGGACTTGGCCGTAGCCGTCGAGGCTATCGCACAAAAGCTTGCGGACGCGCCCGAGCCCGATTGCTTTGGTATCTTTCACGCCGTCAACGCCGGCGCAACCACTTGGTTTGACTTTGCGCGCACCATCAATGAGGCGGCGGCACGCCACGGAGCAGCTGCAAAAATCGTCCGCCCCATAACGACAGCCGAATATCCGACCAGGGCGCAGCGCCCTGCCTACTCGGTTCTATCGACCGACAAGCTGCAGCGCATCTACGGCATCGCATTTCGTCCGTGGCAGCAGGCGCTTGATGACTGCCTCGGTCGCTTGATGCCCACTGCCAGCGCCTCGTCGGAACACCAACACCCTCACCAGCACTCTTCTCGGCCGGAACTTGCACCATGAGCGAATTAAAAGGGATTATTCTTGCCGGTGGCAGTGGGACGCGTCTTTATCCGTTGACGCTGGCAATCTCCAAGCAGCTTCTGCCTGTCTACGACAAGCCGATGATCTACTATCCGTTGTCGGTGCTGATGCTGGCCGGCATCCGCGATATACAGATCATCACGACGCCGGGCGACCAACCGCTGTTTCAGCACTTGCTCGGCGATGGCCGGCAATTTGGCGTCAACCTGAGTTACGCCGTGCAGCCGTCGCCTGACGGCCTGGCGCAAGCCTTTCTTATTGCCCGCGACTTCATCGGTGATAGCAGATGTGCGCTGGTACTCGGTGACAATATTTTTTACGGCCACGGCTTGAGCGACATCCTGCGCAACGCCGCCAGTCGTGAGACGGGTGCAACATTGTTTGCTTATGAGGTCGCCGACCCAGAACGCTATGGCGTCGTCTCATTCGACGCCGCTGGCCGCGCCACTTCAATTGCAGAAAAGCCGCAACAGCCGAAATCGAACTGGGCCGTCACCGGCCTCTACTTTTTCGACAAACACGTCGTTGAACTGGCGTCTCAGGTCAAACCCTCGGCGCGCGGCGAGCTTGAAATTACCACCTTGAATGAGATGTATCTCGCACGGGGCCAAGTTCAGGTCGAAAAACTCGGCCGCGGCTTCGTCTGGCTGGATACCGGCACCTTCGATAGCTTAATGGATGCGGGAGACTACATCGCGACCATCGAACGACGGCAGGGACTGAAAGTTTCGTGCCCAGAAGAGATTGCCCTGCGCATGGGCTTTATTTCTCCCGCGGAGATGGAGCCATGGCTCGCTCGCCTGGGCAAGAGCGGCTACGCGACGTACGTAAGACATGTGCTTAACGGCAGTTAAGCATAAGCTCTGCAAAGCCTTGCGGATCGCCGTAACCCCAATGCCGTGCAGCGTTCTGATCGGACAATCCTGACCTTCGACGACATAGGTTGCGACGGGGCCGTTTCGTGGATTCGGCGGTTTTCGATGGCCATGCATTCCGCGCCTCGCCATCGTCGATGCTTCCAGCCGCCTGCTTTGTTCAATCGAAATCGACTTTGCC
>Ga0256904_1000445_pt1 | contig 14974 bp, 10 predicted proteins | sample MC6MC0742MT_FD_190199 | JGI IMG/M metagenome (GOLD analysis project Ga0256904, IMG submission 190199) | Metatranscriptome of enriched soil aggregate microbial communities from Iowa State University, Ames, United States - MC6-MC0742-MT... | ecosystem: Environmental > Terrestrial > Soil >...
GACGCTCACCATTACCGGTGAGCCGGGTGCAAGCGCGACAATATATGATGCCGAAGGCAATCCGCTTGCGACGGTTCCACTGGGTGCGGAAGGCGAAGCGACCTATACCTTGCCGGAAAGCAATGGTCAGGCGATCACTGTTACCCAAAGCGATGCAGCAGGTAACGAATCGAGCGCAACACCTGCAACCCTGCCAGATACACTGGCACCGGATGCACCGACAGTCGTCGTCGGTGAAGATGGTGTAACGCTCACCATCACTGGTGAGCCGGGTGCAACCGCCACGATCTATGATGCCGGAGGTAATCCAATCGCGACGGTTCCACTGGGTGCGGAAGGAGAAGCGACCTATACCTTGCCGGAAACGAATGGCCAGGCAGTTACCGTTACCCAGAGTGATGGGGCAGGTAATGAATCAGGCTCCACGCCAGCAACCTTGCCGGATACGTTGGCACCAGATGCGCCAACAGTGGCTGTGGGTGCTGACGGACGTACGCTGACGATCACTGGTGAGGCGAACGCCACGGCGACAATTCATAATGCGCTTGGTCAAGTTATCGCGACAGTGCCGCTCGGCGCTGGTGGAACAGCAACCTATACGCTGGACCAAAGCAACGGGCAGAACGTATTGGTCTCACAGACTGATGCTGCGGGTAATCAGTCGGAGGCCAGCCCTGCGACCGTGCCGGATACGCTGGCACCGCTTGCGCCAACGGACATCACCATCACACCAGATGGTGTGACCGTTAGCGGTAAGGGTGAACCGAATACGACGGTCATTATTCGAGGCGCAGGTAACGCTGTGGTCGGTGAAGGAACCGTTGACTCTAGCGGCAACTTCCAGATTGGGCTTACAACTCCGCAGAGGGAGGGGCAGCAACTGTCCGTCACACTGCAGGATGCGGCAGGCAATCTTTCAAACCCAGGCTCTGTAACCGCACCGATTATCGATCCGGGCAGCACAGCGCCGGTCGACGATAATGTGACTGCAGAAGTGGTTATTCAGCCAACGACAACCGCCGTCACTTATCCGGGTGCATCCTATCTGGCACTTGTCGGTATTCTGGGTCTTGATCTGCGTGTTCTGAGCGTGAACTCCGTGGGTATCACGGTGGCACAGGGTCATCAGCAGAATCTGCAGCTGACTTACGCACAGGCGCTGGGTGTGGACCTGGCCGGTGGTACATCGATTATCGTCCAGAAACTGATGCCGGACGGTACATGGGCCTCGGTAGACGGCAATGGCAATGCCACGCTGCTTACCCTGACACTTCTGGGTAATCGTGCCGAAGCCTCCGTACTGCTGGGTGAAGGAACATATCGTGCCTTTGCCGCAGTTCAGAACACGGTCAGTGTGGGTCTGCTTGGCAATCTGGCAGTCTCGGGCCAGGATCTGAACTATCAGGAACCAAGTGGTATTCAGGCTCCAGCCATTCAGGGCAACGTCATGGCCAATGACGGTGCAGCGATTGAAGCTGGCCACCTGGTTACAAGTGTCACCGTTGGCGGTGTCGCACATGCCGTGGTTGCTGGTGCTCAGGGTACAACGATCACTGGTCAGTATGGTACATTGGTCATCCATCAGGATGGCACATATACCTACACTCCAAATGCGAGTGCGGCTGCCATCGGGCAGGTCGAGCAGTTTACCTATACGGTTCACGATCCGCTCACCAACGCCAATACAACCGCAAATCTGAACATCCGTATCGATAGCGATGGTCAGGGACTTGTTTGGAGTGATGACTTCACCCAGCCTGCAACCTACGACTTTGTTGCCACCGACGACACGGATACGTCGGGAATTGTCTGGGTCAATGCGGTCAATAATGCCTTCTTCGACCAAACGCAGACTGTGGGTGTGCTATTGGGCTCAGGACAAGGGAGCACCAACCCGTTCACTATCGGCAGCAACATGGACGCCTACGGATCTGTGACTGTGTCTGTCAATGTGGCTGCGTTGGCAAATGGTACCGTTTCAGTCCAACGCCTTGTTGGTGGTACGTGGACGGATGTTCCTGGAACAGCGCAAACATTCAACATGACTCTTGGCCTTGTTGGCGTCCTTAGAACTATTAATATCGATAGTCTCGATCTGCCTGCCGGTCAGTATCGGATACACACAACTTTGAATGGCGCTGCTGGATCCGTTAACACGGTGACGGATGTCAATGTCAGGTATACCGACCAGCATGTGATCCAGAGCAATCCCGGTACCACGGGCAATCTGCTCGACAATGACGGAACCTTGCCACTTGCTGCAAAACTGCAGGTTCAGGGCAGCGGCGGCTTTGTGACTGTCAGTGCTACCGGCACTGTCATTCAGGGACTGCATGGTGACCTGACGATCTACAGTAATGGTGAATACAAGTATCAGCCGCACTCGAACCTTGCTTACACAGATCGCTTTGCGACGGATACCTTCAATTACAAGATCGTGCTGCCAAACGGCCACGAAACGGCGGCTCACATCACCATCGGGCTGGAAGAAGGTAGCCAGATACTCAGTGCCCGTATTGCAGAAGATCCGGTTCATGATGATGCCGTGGCCGCGGAGCATCACGATACGGCGGCTGCTGCATCGGCGAACGAGCATAACGACAATTCTGATGCGCATACGACCCATCAAGCGGATGAGCATCAGGTGGCGGACGACAACACCCTGAATGATGGCAGCGGTGATGCCCACGCTTCAACTGAAACACCTGTGGATCAGGAGGCCACACAAACAACCGAACAGACGGCTTCAGCTGAAGGAAGTGGTGATGCACCCGTTGCAGATCAGCATGAAAGCGATGTTGTCCCGCTCGGTGATCATCTGGCGGCACCAGATGCAGATGCTGGCGAAACCCCAGCTCAGCATAGCCTGACAGAGGGCATATTGCTCGATGATGGCAGTGGTGAAGTGACATTGCCGTCAAGCAATGACCAACCGTCCAGCGATGACAGTGCCACACAGACATCTGACACGGGTCTGGGTACGGCTCCAGTCGAGGAAACGGCCTCAGTGGATGATCCGCTCGGACATCTGGTGCCAGATCCGCTCACGCAGGAGGACGATCTTCATACGACACATACTGTCTGATCTATCAGCTTCCACCCTTCGCCGCTGAGTTCTTTGGCGGCGGAGGTTCAGATGACAGATCACCGGCCTTATTGCCGGTTATAATGGAAAATAAATGCGAAAAATTCTGGTTTTAAGACGTTTCGCGACCATAACGTTTACTTCATGCCTTTTGGCTGCGTGCCAGATGTCTGCAAACAATCTTGCTTTGGGCGAGAAGACGCTGGCGCAGTCAAAAAACACCGAGGCCTCACGGCCCCTGTCAATGGCGGGTTCAGCCCCCGTACCTGCTGTTGACAGGGCAAACGTGACAAGCGCCAGCACTCCCAAGGTGTCGGACCGTGGTTCCCTTACAATGGAAACCGCGGTCCGTCGCGCTGTCGGCTGGCATCCAACCATCAATGAAGCTTCAGACCGTATTTATCAGGCCGACGAACGGATCAGGGCGGCGCAGGCCGGTTATTACCCAAAGCTCAATGCCGGTGTGAATTCGGGCTATCAGAGCAATAATCGCGAAGGCTGGCGCCCACAGTTCAATGTTGCCGCTTCTCAATTGCTTTATGATTTTGGCAAGGTTTCGAGCGCGGTTGATACCGAGCGTGCTGGCAAGGAAATCAATCAGGCCCGTATGCTGCTTGCGGTTGATAATCTGTCACGGGACACTGCCAGTGCGGTTGTCGAGGTCCAGCGCTATCGAAAGCTTTCGGCTCTGGCACAGGAGCAGGTCGAGGGCGTTAAGCGCATTGCGGGCCTGGTGAATGAGCGTACGGACAAGGGTGCAAGCACCATGTCCGACAAGGTTCAGGCCGATGCGCGTGTAGAAGCGGCGATGGCGACACAGTTTCAATATCAGTCGGAACTCAATCGCTGGCAGGTTGTGCTTGCTGCGATGATTGGGGGAGGAAGCGCAAATCCTTCCTCTGATGTTCCTTCCTGGCTTGGCAAGTCTTGTGACATTGCAGCACCCGATTGGGATCAGGTTCCGGCGATGCTGCAGGCCAAGGCTGAAAAAGAAGAGGCGGTCGCACAGTTGGCAGCGAGTAAAGCAGAGGCTTTCCCGACTGTTTCGCTTGAAGCGACGACGGGTTATGATCTGAATGCTTCCCGCGATAATACGACCAGCAATGATCGCCAGCCGGAATATTCGGTCGGCGTGAATGTGTCGTCCAGCCTTTATAATGGCGGTCAGACAGGTGCGCGCAAACGTGCTGCGGCTTACGGTCTTCAGGCAGCGGAATCGGCAATCAGCACGGCACGCATCGATATGGAACGCAATCTCATGGAGTCGCGAAGCCAGATCGGTACGTTGAACCGGCTTATGTCATCGCTCGAATTGCGCGCCGGTATGATGGTGAAAACCCGCGATCTTTATCGAGAACAATATGTGGAACTGGGCACAAGAACATTGCTCGATCTGCTCAATGCCGAGCAGGAATTGCATGAGTCCCGGTTTCAGTCAGCCAACACGGTGCATGATATCAGGCGCCTCAATCTGAACTGCCTCTATAGCTCAGGCAAAATGCGCCAAGGTTTTGGTCTTCAGGCATCGGCATTGCGGGGAGACGGGAGCAACCAATGAAGCGTGGCGAGAACCCTCCAATTATCGATCCGTCGATTGAACTTGGCCTGATTGGCGAACAACCAAAGCCTGAGGCGCCATCACGCTTCAATGTTGAAGACTGGCTCGAAGCGCTGGAACTGGTGGCAAAGCATTACCGAATGCCTGTATCCGTGCAGGGAACCAAGCTTGCGGCGGCCGCTGATCTCAACATCGACGACAAAGCAAAAATTCGCGCTATGGCCCGTCACATGGGGCTGGGTGTCAGGCTTGTTGAGCCAACCAAGATTACCCTTTCGACCTGGCATCTGCCGTTTGTTCTGATGCTCAAGGATAAGCAGCTTGCAGTGGTGCATACGCTTTCAAAGGACGGGCAGGCGAGTGTCTGGTTAAGCGGCGAAGAGGGGCTTGAGCAGCCGTTTGCGCTGAAAGATCTTCTGGCTGAGACAGAAAGTGTTGTGCTTGCCCGACCATCGAAAACCGTGCCCGATGCGCGTGTCGATGCCTATATCAAGCCGTATGAAGAAAACTGGCTACGGAAGATTATTTTCCGCGATATCGGATCTTATAGCCATGTGCTGGTTGCCTCGCTGATCGCAAATACGCTGGGTCTCGCGGGCATATTATTCTCGATGCAGGTCTATGATCGCGTCGTGCCTGCACAATCGTTCAACACGCTTTATGTGCTGTTCAGCGGCGTTTTGCTGTCAATATTCTTTGATTTCATGATGCGCCGTGCGCGCATGGGCATCATCGACATGCTCGGCAAACAGACCGACTTGCAGATGTCCGATGTCGTGTTCGGTCACGCCTTGCGTGTTCGCAATCGAGCGCGACCGACATCGACAGGATCGTTTATCGCGCAATTGCGTGACGTTGATCAGGTGCGTGAATTGCTCACCTCGACGACGGTGTCCGCGCTGGCCGACCTTCCGTTCTTTTTCCTGTTCCTTGTCATTTATTCGGCGCTGGTTGGCTGGATGGTCTTCATACCGCTTGGCGCGCTGGTTCTTCTGATTTTGCCGGGCCTTTTCCTGCAACGGCGGTTAAGAGCTTATGCCAATGCGGCCATGCGTGAGGCCTCGCTTCGTAATGCCATGCTGGTTGAAACCGTGCAGGGCATCGAGGATATCAAAGGGCTACAGGCAGAAGATCGGTTTCAGCAGCAGTGGAACCACTTCAATGCCGTAACGGGTGAGGCACAGATCAGGCTTCGTGCCTTGACCAATAGTCTCAGTGTGTGGACGCAGAATGTGCAGGGCGGGGTTTATGCTCTGACAGTTTTTGTGGGTGCGCCGCTGATTATTTCGGGCGACATGACAACGGGTGCGCTGGTCGGCGCATCTATTCTTGGCTCCCGCATGTTGGCGCCAATGGGACAGTTGTCTCAGATCATGGGGCGCTTGCAACATGCGCGTATTGCCAAGCGTGGCCTTGATCAGCTGATGCAAATGCCGGTCGATCATCCCGATAGCGAAACCCGTATCCACTGCCCGAAGATTGACGGCTCCTATCGATTGAAGGATGCCATTTTCCGCTATGGCGATGAGAACTCTACCCCCGTTCTTCTGATCAAGGATCTGAAGATCAAGCATGGAGATCGCATTGCCGTGCTTGGGCGCAATGGTGCGGGCAAATCGACCCTGTTGCTTGCTCTTTCGGGACTGCTTGATGCAGCTGAAGGTGAGGTTCTGCTCGACGATCTTGCCTTGCCGCAAATAGATCCCGCCGATGTGCGACGGGATGTGGGTCTGCTGACGCAGAACTCGCGCCTGTTCTTTGGCACTTTGCGCGAGAATATCACCATGGGTGCGTCTGATGCTTCGGATGCGGAGATCCAGCGGGTGCTTGCCATGGTTGGAGCAGATGGCTTTGTACGTCGCCTGCAGAAAGGTCTTGAACATCTGGTTCAAGAAGGTGGTGGCGGTCTTTCAGGGGGCCAGAAACAGGCCATTTTGCTGGCACGACTTTTGATCCGCGATCCATCGGTTGTGCTTCTCGATGAGCCGACATCAACCATGGACGAGGCCACAGAGCGGCACTTTATTCAGCAGTTCGCAAAATGGAGTGTCGGGCGCACGGTCGTTATCGCGACGCACCGCATGCGCGTGCTCGAACTCGTGCAGCGGCTGATCGTCGTTGAGAACGGGCAGGTTGCATTGGACGACAGCAAGGAACGCGGTCTGCAGACATTGCTGGGCATGAGCAAGGTAGAAACACCTAAACAGGCGTGATCCGGAGGGATACAGCATGGCGGCCATCGGCGGAGACTTTGGTGCCTGGGTAAACGGAAGCGAGCAAGGGCTTCAGCTCAAGAAGAAGAAGCGCTTTGTTCGGCTCGTCTTCGTTTTCTTCATCATTCTGGTGGGCTGGGCCTATTGGGCTTTGCTTGATGAAGTCTCTAACGGGACAGGTAAAGTGGTGCCGACCTCGCAGGAACAGGTTATTCAGTCACTCGAGGGCGGTGTTGTCGCCAAGCTCATGGTGCGACAGGATGACGTGGTGGAACCGGGGCAGATTCTCGCGCAGCTCGACCCAACCGTTACAGAATCAAGCGTGCAGGAAAGTGCCGCCAAATATCGTGCGGCTTTGGCAAGTTCTGCGCGGCTAACTGCTGAAGTCAGCCAGACTGAGCTGCAATTTTCGCCGGAGCTTGATGCGTTTCCGATGCTGGTGGCTGCAGAAACACGACTTTTCGATGCGCGTACACGCAGCCTGCAGGATTCGCTTGAATGGATCACCGAATCCAAAAAGCTTGTCCAAGACGAACTCAATATCAGCCAGTCACTAAGCAAAATGGGTGCTGCCAGTAATGTGGAGGTGATCCGCCTGAAACGGCAGCTGGTTGAGTTGCAACTCAAGGAAACCGAGATCAAATCGGATTATATCGTTCAGGCGCGTGAGGAGCTTGCAAAGGCAAATGCCGAGGTGGAATCGCTTTCATCGGTTATTCGCGGACGATCGGATGCGCTTGCGCGTCTGACGTTGCGCTCGCCGGTGCGCGGCATCGTCAAGAATATCGAAGTTTCGACCATTGGTGGTGTGGTGCCTCCGAATGGCAAACTTATGATTATTGTGCCGCTTGATGAACAGCTGCTGATCGAGACGCGTATCTCGCCGCGGGATATTGCTTATATTCACCCGGATCAGCGTGCGACCGTCAAGGTGACCGCATATGATTATGCGATTTATGGCGGATTGGAAGGCAAGGTTGTCAGCATCTCGGCCGACACAATCAAGGATGAAGCGAAGCCTGAAAATTATTATTATCGCGTATTCATCAAGACCGAGACAGATGCGCTTTTAAACAAGCATGGAGAACGCTTTCCCATCGTTCCAGGCATGGTTGCGACGGTGGATATTCATACCGGTAGCAAGACAGTCTTTGATTACCTGATCAAACCGCTCAACAGGGCAAGCGAAGCGTTGCGAGAACGGTAGGGACCAGGTGGCGCCATGTGGAAAATGGTTCGCGAAAGTCGCCGGTTCAGCTGTGAATGGGTGATTTCGCTGAGCCTGCTGCTGACTATCTTACCCATCGGTGGTGCCAGAGCCGAGCTGCTGCAGTGGAGCCTCAAACCTGATTTTGCGACCTGCCAGAAAACTGGCGACGCTGTCTGGGCGGAATATGCAGGCGGGGAGGATTGCATCCGCTTTTTCTCCGGCGGCACCATCAAGGATGCGCCGGTGGTCATTGTTTTGCTGCGCGGCGATACCGTGGGCTGGGTGAAACGCAAGCCGGCAGATATTCCCGACAATACGGTAGAAGCGCAGAAAGGCCGCGCGGAACGAACAGCGCAGGTTATCGATGTTCCTGTCATTGTGCTGGAGCGGCCCGGAACTTTCGGCTCAACCGGCAACCACTTTCGGAGACGACAGGCCCCAGAGTTCCTAGCGCTGAATTCTGCGCTGGATGCAATCAAGCAGCGATATAACATCCAGCAGTTTGTGCTGATGGGGCATAGTGGCGGTGCAACTGCGGCTGCAGCTTTGCTGACGCTTGGGCGCAGCGATGTTTCCTGCGCGGTGTTGACGTCGGGTGCATTCGGCCTTCTGGAACGTGCGCAGATGTTGCGTGCTGAATCCGGGCTGAAGCAACGGCCCGGACGCGACACAACGGGACTGCCTACGCCCTATGATCCGATGGAACATATCCGTGGAATCGTACGAAATCCGCAGCTGAAGATTATTGTGATTGGAAATCCGAGGGATCGCGTTGCGCCATTTGTTTTGCAGCGCCGTTTTGTCGATTTGTTGAATGGGAATGGATATTCCGCACAGCTTATGACTTACGGCGCTTTTCCGCCACAATACCATAAACTGCGCGACGATATCGGCCTGAAACAAGCAGCGACCTGCGCAAAGCAGTTGTAGCTTTAGGAAATCAATTTGTTTTGTCGGGAGAAAGTTACTTCACTTTGAAGTGATGGTAGCGGAGGACGGATTCGAACCGCCGACACAAGGATTATGATTCCTCTGCTCTAACCTACTGAGCTACTCCGCCACGTTTTCTGCGAACTCTGTTCACCACCGTTTCCAGTGTTTTGAACGAATGATTTCGCAAGGAATGGCGGCGGTATATGTGGGGAACGGGACCCTGTCAAGCACTCTTCGCATAGCTTTCGTCTTGTTTTCCACGTTTTGCGTAGATAAGTAACTAGCGGAAAGCAAAGGCTTAGTTTTATGGCACCTCGTATTGCGGTTTTGGGTTGTGGCTATTGGGGCGGCAACCATATTCGTACCTTGAAGGGGCTCGGTGTCCTTCAGGGTGTTTCTGACGCCAATCCACAGAATGCGGAACGATTCGCTTCTGAGTTCGGTGTTCCCAACATTCCGGTCGATGAACTCTTCTCGCATCCCGATATTGATGGCATCGTTTTGGCGCTGCCTGCGCAGTTTCATGCGCAATATGCGATTGAAGCAGTGAAAAACGGCAAAGACGTTCTGGTTGAAAAGCCGATCGCGCTGGAAGTTGCCGATGCGGAAGCAGAAGTGGCAGCCGCACGCGAAAATGGTCGCGTGTTCATGGTCGGGCATATTCTGCGCTTCCATCCGGCATTTGAGAAGCTGCTCGACATGGTGAAGGGCGGAGAGCTCGGCGATATTCGCTATGTGCATTCGCACCGCGTCGGTTTCGGAAAATTCCACGACAAGTTCGATGCGCTTTGGGATCTCGCCCCGCACGACCTTTCGATGATCCTCGCCATCACTGGCGAAGAACCGTCAGCTGTTCGCGGAGAAGGCACGGCGATCATCGACAAGATCAGCGATTTTGCGCATGTGCATCTCGAATTCCCGAGCGGCATTCGCGGCCATCTCTTCGCTTCCCGAATGAATTCCTATCGTGAGCGCCGCCTGAGCGTGACGGGAACCAAGGGTATGCTTGTCTTTGATGATGCCGAACCTTGGGATCGGAAGCTTGCATTCTACAAGCACGAAGTATGGCGCGAGAATGATCAGTGGGCTTTCAAATCGGTCGATCCGATCTATATCCCCGTCGAGGAAGGAATGCCGCTGACACGCGAGTTGCAGCATTTCCTGCACTGCATCGAAACGCGCGAAAATCCGCGCACTGATGGGCAGGAAGCAATCAACGTATTGCGCATTCTGACCGAAGGATCGGTCATTCATTCCAGATAACACGCACTTGACGGAAATTTCTGTCAAGCGGTGTTACGGGAATAGCAAAACTTTGAACGCTCCACCCATGGCAGGGCGGGGCGTGAAGGAATAAGAGAATTGTCGTGGATTCGCTGAGCATTCTCAGTAAACCAGATAAATTGGAGCCAACATGCAGTTCATTGATCTTGGAGCGCAACGCGCGCGTATCGAAGACCGTCTTAATGCCGCCGTTTCCAAGGTTGTTGCGGAAGGCCGTTACATTCTCGGTCCTGAAGTGGCTGAGTTCGAAAAGAAGCTCGGTGAATATCTGGGCGTGGAACATGTGATCGCTTGCGCCAACGGCACCGACGCCTTGCAGATGCCTTTGATGGCGCGCGGCATCGGCCCGGGCCATGCAGTTTTCGTTCCGTCGTTCACGTTTGCAGCGACTGCTGAAGTTGTTGCGCTTGTTGGTGCAGAGCCGGTTTTCGTCGATGTCGATGCCGACACCTACAACATGAATATCGAACAGCTTGAAGCTGCCATTGATGGTGTCCGCAAGGAAGGTCGTCTTGAGCCAAAGGCAATCATTCCTGTCGATCTGTTTGGTCTTGCTGCTGATTACAACCGCATCACCGCAGTTGCTGATCGTGAAAACCTGTTTGTGATCGAAGATGCGGCTCAGTCGATTGGCGGCAAGCGCGACAACGTCATGTGCGGTGCTTTCGGCCATGTCGGTGCAACGAGCTTCTATCCTGCCAAGCCGCTCGGCTGTTATGGCGACGGTGGTGCAATGTTCACCAACGATGCCGAACTGGCCGACACGCTGCGTTCCGTGCTGTTCCACGGCAAGGGCGAAACGCAGTATGACAATGTTCGCATTGGTCTCAACTCGCGTCTCGACACCATCCAGGCAGCTATTCTTCTGGAAAAGCTGGCGATCCTTGAAGACGAAATGGAAGCGCGCGACCGTATTGCCAAGCGCTACAATGAGCTGCTCAAGGATGTGGTCAAGGTTCCGGGCCTGCCTGCTGGCAATCGTTCGGCCTGGGCACAGTATTCGATTGAAAGCGAAAACCGCGATGGTCTGAAGGCGCATCTTCAGGCAGCCGGCGTTCCATCGGTCATCTACTATGTAAAGCCTTTGCATCTGCAGACGGCATACAAGCATTATCCGATTGCACCGGGTGGCCTGCCTGTTTCGGAAGCGCTGCCTGCACGCATCCTCAGCCTGCCGATGCATCCTTACCTTTCGGAAGAAGATCAGGACAAGATCATCGGCGCGATCCGTGGTTTCCACGGCAAGTAAGCCAGATTTACCAGTGATTGAGAAAAGCCCGGCGAAAGTCGGGCTTTCTTATTTTTGCCTTCTGGCAATGCGCGACGCAACGAAGCGGGCAATTGCCGGACCAGCAAGCAGCACGATGAAAAAGCGGCTGGTTTGCATGGCGATGATGAATGGCAGATCGACATTGCTGGATGCTGCGATAATGGCCACTGTATCTGCACCGCCGGGGCTGGTGGCGAGGTAAGCGGTGAGTGGATCAAGGTCCAGCACATGGCCGAGTGTCATGCCGAACAGGCCACAAACGGCAATCAGAATAAGCGCTGATGCGAGCACAGCCGGGAAAGCGCGGGCAGCGTGTGCAATGATCGCGCGGGTAAAGCCAAGGCCAATGCGCCAGCCGATGAATATATAGCTCGCAGCCAGCAGCCATGGCGGCAGATCAATGACCATAAGGCCGAAATCCTGCAACAAGGCACCGAGCGCCAGTGGTACGAGCATCGCTCCGGTTGGAATGCGTGATATTTGGCCCAGAAAGGCGCCGCAGACGATCAAGGCGAGGGTCGGGCCAAGCGTATGCCAGTTTATTGCTGGAAACCATTCTACGGCCGCTGGAGCGACTGTTTCGACATCGGCTGTAAACATGACAACAAGCGATGCAGTGGTTGCCACCAGCACCACGCGCAAATATTGCATGAAGGCGATAAGGCGTGCGTCAGACCCAAAGGATTCAGCCATGAGCACGATTGCTGTCGCAGCCCCCGGCGAGACACCCCAGACGGCGGTTGTTCCGGGCAAAACGCGAAAGCGTGCCAGAAGATAGCCTATTGTGGTGCTGGCGAGCAGCGTGAAGCCCGTCGAAAACAGGATGATCGGCAGATGTTGTCCCATATTGCTGAAGAATTCAGCGGTCATGGCACGGGCGATCAACAGGCCGACGATTGCCTGTGCGAGCAGGGAGAAATTCTTGTGAACCTTGATCGTGCTCTCACGAGACGCGAGAAAGATGGCGCCCAGCATCGCGCCAAGCAGCAAAGCTGCGGGTAATCCCAGCATTTCTCCGAGGAAGATCAGCAAGGCAGAGGCGATCAGCAGCACGCCCCACTGGACTGGCTTCGGTGTATTGCTGAACGTGAACGTATTGCGGGCCTTTTCTTGCCCGGGGGGGACGGGTTTTTGCATCGCGCTTCTTCCCTACAACTAGCGAAGGTGAGAATGCAAACGCGTTTTTCCCCCAAGGGCATATATGCGCGAGAAGAAACTCACGCGGTTCGTGCCATCAAACGATGGTGCCGAATTCCATGCTGACGGGATCAATCAGCGACAGGAATGCATCGCAATCTGCATTGCCTTGCCAGCTTGCACAAATTTCGGTGGCGGTGGTCTGATTATCGGCGAAGGCCAGATCGACAAATGTCCCATCAGCGAGTTTTACGAGATGCTGTGCAAGCCAGCCCGACTGATGCGAGAGGTGGTTGCTCACCATCGCGGTATAGGCGTCTCGCATGGCTTGTTCATCCACGCCGGCTTTCAATCGGAAGCGCCCGAGTTCTATGCCGTTGCCTGATGTTACCGGCTGCTGCGGCTGTGTCTGGGCGTGGTAATGGCCTATCGATACCATTTCTTTTAGCGTTTCTCTAAAGGCGGCAAATTCAGGTGCGGTGCTAACAAGCTTTACTGCAGCCAGCGCATCATCCAGCGTGGACCAGGAAACGAGATCAACACGATCTCCCGCATCCGTTATGCCGCTAAATGGCACCCAAGAGATGAAGCCAGGAAGAGCACAGATTTGTTCGCGTGCGTTTTCGCGTTCCTTATCTGCGCTGGTTATGTCGTTGACCTTATATGTTACAATTTCGAAGTATGGCGTGTTCAAGAAAAGCTCCTGTATGTTTGGTGAGCTTCACATACACGGAGCCCCTGACAGTTCCTGTCAGGGGTGTGCTATAGGCTTGGCGCATGAAAACACTGCGGCTCTTTTCTCTGCTCGATAGACTTCGTTCGGCTTCCACACCCGTTTCGGCGGAGGTGCTTGCCGATATGCTGGAAGTGTCACCGCGCACGATCTATCGCGATATGGCGACGCTGGTTGCAATGGGCGCGCCGGTCAGAGGTGAAGCCGGGTTGGGTTATCAGCTTGAGAAAGGTTACTTTTTGCCGCCGCTTCACTTCGATGCGGATGAGCTGGAAGCCATTATGCTCGGTGTGAGGCTTGTTATGGCCAGAGGTGATGGCGATCTTGGTGCCGCAGCGCAGCGCGTTTCAGGAAAAATCAGTTCAACCATGCAGGCTGGGGCGGGGGATCGTTACAAGAACCTGCCGTTGAGGGCTGTGTCGAAACTGACCGAGGAACACAGCAAGGCGAACCTGCATCTTTCATTTCTACGGCGTGCGGTTCGTGATCGCGTGGTTGTTACGCTCGAATATCTTGATCTGAAAGACAACATCACAGAGCGTATTGTAAGGCCACTTGGTTTAACGATGTTCGATGCGGTCTGGCTGCTGACAGGTTGGTGTGAAAGTCGTAACGATTTCCGGAATTTCCGTCTCGACCGCATCAGTAAGGTTGAAACTGCCGGTCGGGTGTTTCGGCATCAGAAGGGGCAGCGCTTCGAGGACTATCTGCTCACGCTTTAGAGCGCCTTTGATTTGGCTACGCAGACTACAGCATAATTCCTTAAACTTGAATCAGTTTAAGGTAGAATTATGCTGTAAATATAAAGTTTTAGAGCGCCGTGCGCCCGGAAGGGCGCACGGCGCTCTAGCGCTCTCAAGGCTAAAAACACGAAAGGCACGGCTCCCCCGCAGAAGCCGCGCCTCATTTTTCCGAAATCCAGAGACTTCGCAGTTCGTAATCTTAGCCGATCATCGCGCGGCGCTGATTGACCGGGCGTTCCACGACATCACGCGGGGCTTTTACGCCGTCGCGTTCTTCCAGTGCTTCGGCTTTCGCAAGGTCAGCCTCAGCCACAACCAGTTCGGCCTCGGCGCCTTCCTTCTGCTGCATCAGATCGCGAATCGAACCAAACAGGTTATCGCGCCGCTGGCGCGCTGCCTTTGCGAAGGTCGGATAGGCAAAATGATTGATGTCAGTGATGCCTGCCTTCTTCTCTTCCGATAGAATCTGGGCGTCGAGTTCTCCGGCCATCCGCTCGAACTCGCCGATCATCAAGTCAAGTTGGCCCAGCTGACGGCGCTTTTCCTTCACCTGGAACAATTTCAGCCTGACGAGGCTTTCACGTGGCTTCATACGCAATACTCCTTGAACACCAACCAGCTCTCTTAACGTTGGGGCGTTCCCCCCGACTTTATTAACAGGCATATATGCGGGCGGTTTTCCCACAATATGCCGTGAAATCCGTTGCAATGCCTGGCTTTTAAGGGCTTCAGCTCTGCCACCAATTTTAAGAACAGTCTCAATAAGCGAAACAAAAAGTTAAGATTTCGCCCTTTTGGTAACCATTCC
>Ga0256904_1000458_pt1 | contig 14642 bp, 16 predicted proteins | sample MC6MC0742MT_FD_190199 | JGI IMG/M metagenome (GOLD analysis project Ga0256904, IMG submission 190199) | Metatranscriptome of enriched soil aggregate microbial communities from Iowa State University, Ames, United States - MC6-MC0742-MT... | ecosystem: Environmental > Terrestrial > Soil >...
TGAGCCTGATCCAGGGCATGCGGGAAGACGCCGTCCGGCGCATCGAAACCGCGCGCGCCCAAGGCCCGTTTACCGACACGGGCGACCTGGCGCGCCGCGCCGGCCTCAACCGCCATGACCTGAATGCGCTGGCCGCGGGCGACGCCCTGCGCACGCTCGCCGGCCATCGCCGCCAAGCCAGTTGGGAAGCCGCCGCCAGCGTACACAGCCGCGACCTGCTGCGCGACGCCGCCATCGAAGAAACCCAAGCGCCCCGCCTGTCAGCCCCCTCTGAAAGCCAGACGGTCGCCGCCGACTACCGCAGCGTCGGCCTGACCCTGCACCGCCACCCCGTCGCACTGCTGCGCCCCCAACTCACCGCCCGCAATTTCCAGCCCGCAGAAGTGCTGAACCGCTATCCCAACAAACGCTCGGCACGCGCCTGCGGCATCGTCACCGTGCGCCAACGGCCGCAAACCTCCAAGGGCGTGATCTTCGTCACCCTGGAAGACGAGACCGGCCCCGTCAACGTTGTCGTGCGCCCCGAACTCATCGAACGCCAACGCCGCGAACTGCTGGGCGCCACGCTGCTGGGCGTCTACGGCGCCTGGCAAAGCGTAGACGGCGTGCGCCACCTGATCGCCCAACGGCTGGTGGATATGTCCGACCTGCTGGGCGGGCTGGCGGCGCAAAGCCGGAATTTTCATTGAGGGGTTGCATTGAGGGGTGGCATTGAGGGGTTGCATTGGGGGGTTGTTTAGACCTGTGTATTGCGGGCATTCCGGGTGACATAAGCGTCACGCTCAGCGGCAATCTCCGACGCGCGCGGCCTATGCTTTCCGCCTCGACTCACCATCGTTGCCGGGGACCAACCCATGTCGCCATCGCGAATACATTTCTATCAAGAGCACCTGGCTGACCTGCATCAGGCTTTGGTTCAACATCCGATTGTGCTGAAGCATTTAAGCGGCCGGAACATCCGCCTTGATGGTGTAGCGCTATTACCCGAGGACACGTTCTCCACGCCCTTCGGCAATATCTCAGCCTTGGCATTCGCCCGCATGTTTTCGGTCTTCGACGGCAGTCGCGTGCACCAACAGGCAGAGCACAAATTGGGGCTGGATAATGCGCCCCCCGGCCTCTACTACACCGTGGTCAACCCCCGTTTGATACAGGCGCCATTCAAGAACAAGCTTGGCCTGTATGCAACAGACGCCGGCACCAATCGCCGCCTCATTTACGCGCTGCACATCGATCATTTCTACTTGAGCGCCACGTTGGCGCCCCCTTACCTGGGCCGCTTCGCTTTTGCGCTTTGCGCCATTACGGCCTATCTGTCTGGGCTTGTCAGAATATCCCTGATGGCTGCGGGCGGCCTCGGCTACAGCGCCCGCTACATTGGCTATCGCTTCTGGCCGAAACTCGGGTTCGATGCCCCGCTACATACCGGTGAAACCGCTGGGCAAACGAGGTTAACGGGATGCACTACCGTGCAAGAGGTGTTGGCCGTTGATGAGGATTGGTGGAACCAAGCGGGATCGCAAAGGCCCATGGTTTTTGATCTGGAACCTCATAGCGCCTCGTGGCAAAAGCTAGTACCCTACATCAGCAATCAAATCGCGCCAGGGAGGCTTATATGAATGACCAAACTACGCTGAAATGCGCCAATAGGGCTGGCTACGATAAGACTGGCTACGATAAGACAGGCCGGGTGATCAAGGTATCCATGAAGGGTATCCCGGTAGTCACGCGGGGCATTTGGGCTGAAATGGCAGCCCGCGCGCGTCAGCCGTCCACGGTCTTCCGTCCTTATCCGATCTTGCCCGACGCAAACTGACTTAGCCCCTGCCCTGCTTTCCTTTTATCAGGCCCGCCTTGACATCAGATCAATGCGGGTTTTTCATTTTTTGCCACGCCGCCGCCGCCCCCCATCACAGCCCGCCACGGCTGGTCTATCATGGCTTTTTTGTCGCGTAGTTGTAAGGAGCTTTACATGATCCGCAAGCTGATCCCCTTCCTTCTGGTTGCCACCCTGAGCGCGTGCGCCAATACCGGGACGTCGTCCTCGTCTGCGCGCGCGCCGGCAGCCTCCAGCTCCTCCAGCTCGTCCGATTCGTCCGGTGGCGCAACGTATGGCGGGTCTTCGTATGGGTCGTCGTCCAACATCCCCGGCAGCAGCATGGGCGGCGGCAAGACCTGCGACGCTGGCGCGCTGCAATCGCAGATTGGCCAGAAGGCCAGCCAGTCGGTCATGGAAGATTTGCGCTCGCGCAGCGGCAGCACCACCGCCCGCATCCTGCGCCCGGGCCAGTTGGTCACCATGGAATACAACGCGACCCGCCTGAACCTGATCGTGGATGACAAAGATGTCATGACCGCCATCCGCTGCGGCTGATCCCCACCGCTATCCTGCCCCGGAGGGCCGGCGTCCAGCCCGGCCCGCCGCTATGCCTCGTTCACGGCCGCGGGCGGCACGTGGGGCAGGAATGCTCCCGCCACCTCAAACGCGCATTCCTCGCGCGCAATATCGATCACCCGCGACACAATCGGGTTGACGATGTTCTTCTTGTGCACCGCGTAGTAATTGATGGTCGGCAAGTCCGGCTGCACGTTCAGCTGGCAGAGCGCGCCGCGTTCGACCAGCGGCGCGAAATACGCGCCCGGCAGATAGCTGATGCCCAGGCCCAGCATCGTCAGCTGCGCCATCATCCCCAAGCTATTGCACGTCAGCACGCGCTTAACCGGCAGGCCCTGCTCGGCGAACCAGGCGTCATACAGATGCGACAGCGCGGAATTCGTGGGCTGGGAAATCACCGGATACGGCGCCAGATCCTGCGGCGTCAGGCGGGCCGACAAATCAATGTCCAGCGCGGGGCTGGCCATCCACACGTTCGTGACCGCGCCCAAGTGCGTGCAGTCGTACTGATAGCTCCAGAACGGGCCGGGCATGATGGCCAGGTCCAGCTGGTCTTGCTCCAGCCGTTCATACAGCGTGATGCCGCCATCGATTTCCGGCATCAGCTGCACGCGCGGGTAACGCAGGCTGATCTGGTTGATCAGCCGCGCCAGCCAGGTCATGCCGACGAGTTCGGTCACGCCCAGCCGCACCACGCCTTCGAAGCTGGCCGGGTCGGCCATGTTCTGCACGATGCGGCTGTTCAAGTCCAGCATCTCGCGCGCCAGTTCGAACAGCTTGCGGCCCTGCGGGGTCATCAGCAATTTCTTGGCGCGGCGTTCAAACAAGGGCGAACCGGCAAAGGCTTCCAGTTCGCCCACCCGCTTGGCCACCGCTGACTGGGTGGTGTGCAATTTTCGGGAAGATGCGCTGAAGCTGCCGAGTTCGGAGCTCCAGTAAAAAGCCTCTAGCTGCTTAAGGGTGTACATCGCGGCGGTCGATGCGAAACGCATGGAAACCCTCACCTTACCATCGCCGCCGCGCTGTCCGGCCCGGCCTTAGCCGCGCGGATGCAGGATGTCGGCCAGGAAGCGCTGCGCGCGCGGATGCGACGGCGCGCTGAAGAAGCGCTCGGGCGTGTCCATTTCCAGGATTTCGCCGCCGTCCATGAACACCACGCGGTCGCAGACGTCGCGCGCGAAACCCATTTCGTGGGTCACGCACACCATCGTCATGCCGTCCTTGGCCAAGCCCTTCATCACTTGCAGCACTTCGCCGACCATCTCCGGGTCCAGCGCGCTGGTGGGTTCATCAAACAGCATCACCGGCGGCTGCAGGGCCAGCGCCCGCGCAATCGCCACGCGCTGCTGCTGGCCGCCCGACAAGGACCCCGGATAGGCGTCGATCTTGTGCGCCAGGCCCACGCGATCCAGCAGGCTCTTCGCCAGCTCCACGGATTCCTTGCGGGATTGCTTGCGGATGTTCACCGGCGCGAAGATCACGTTTTCCAGCACGCTCATGTGCGGGAACAGGTTGAACTGCTGGAACACGAAACCAATCTTCTGGCGCAACGCGTTCAGGTTGGCGCCCTTCTGATAGATGTCGGCGCCATCAATCACGATGCGGCCCTTCTCAATCGGTTCCAGCCGGTTGATCGTGCGGATCATGGTCGACTTGCCCGAGCCCGACGGCCCGCACACCACCAGCACTTCGCCACGCGACACCGACAGGTCCACGTCCTTCAGCACGTGATGCGCGCCGTACCACTTGTTCACTTTTTCAAGCTTGATCATGTTTGTTCCTTTAAGCCATGGCGCGCGAGCGGCGGATACGCAGGTCCAGCCAGCTCAAGCCGCGGCTCAGGCTGAAGCACACCAGGAAATAGATGATGGCCAGGATGCCGAACACCTGTAGCGGCTGAGTCAGCACCAGGTTGTTGACCTGGTTGGCCGCGAAGGTCAGTTCATTGACGCTGATGACGTAACCCAGCGACGTTTCCTTGATGGTCGACACGAACTGGCTGGTCATGCTGGGCAGCACATTAAAGAGCGCTTGCGGCAGCACCACCTTGCGCATCGTCGTCCAGTAGCCCACGCCCAGCGAGCGCGACGCCTCGATCTGGCCGCGCGGCACCGCCTCGATGCCCGACCGGATCACCTCCGACAGATACGCGCTTTCGTAGACGACCAGCGCAAAGATCAACGTCCAGAAGCCGCTGACGACCTGGCCCGTCAACTTGGGCACCACAAAGTAGGCCCAGAAAATCAGCATCAGCAGCGGCATGCCGCGCACAACGTTGACCAGCGCCTTGCTGGCGACACGCAGCCAGCCAAACGGGCTGACTCGCGCCAGCGCGATCAACAGCGCAAGCGGCATCGACATCGCCAAGCCCAGCGCGGCCAGAATCAGCGTCAGCGCCAGGCCGCCCAAGGGGCCGTTGGGGTATTGGCCGACCAGCAGCGTCGGCCAGTATTGCAGTAGCAGATCAAGCACCGTGGCCTCCGCGATTCAGACGATAACGGGCGTAGATGCGCGATCCCAGCGCCATGATCAGGAACGATCCCAGCAGGTACATGATCGTCGCCGCGCCGAAGGTGGCAAAGGTGCGATAGGTTTCGTTTTCGATCTCGCGCGCCTGGTAGGTCAGTTCCATCACCCCAATCGCCATGGCGACGCTGGTGTTCTTGAACAGCAGCAGCGCACGGCCCACCAGCGGCGGAATGGAAATACGCAGCGCTTGCGGCACGATCACGAAGCGCATGCATTGCAGGTAGCTCGCGCCCAACGCGCGCGCCGCTTCGAATTGCGTGCCGGGAATGGCGCGCAGGCCGCTGCGGATGTCTTCGGCGATGTAGGCCGCCGACCCCAGCCCCAGCGCAATCGCCGCCAGCGACATCTCGGCGTTATGGTCGTACAGCCACAGGCGCACGCCTTCCGGCAGCAGTTCGGGCATGCCGAAATACCAGAACAGCACCTGCACCAGCAGCGGCACGTTGCGGTGGTATTCCACATAAGCGTCGACCACCCAGCGGCACGGCGCCAGATTGGTCGCGCGCACCACCACCAGCGTCACCGCGATGGAGAACGCCAGCACCCAGGCAACCAGAAACAGCTGCACGGTGATCGCCATGCCGCTGAGCAGCAGCTGGTATTGGGAAGCGTCAAGTAGGCTCATAAAGCAGTCAATCTCCAACAATCGCGCGGACCACGCCAAACGTCACGGGTTCCGACCGCCCGCCTGGGCAGGCGCCGGAAACCGTGACGGGGGCATACGGGCCTTGATGAGGTGTCTGGCCGAGATCCGCGCTGGGGTTCGCGCTTCAGCCCGCGATGGGGCCGATCTTGAAACCGCGTTCCAGCTTGTAAGGCGTCTCTGCGCCGAACCACTTGTCGAACAGCTTGGCGGCCGCGCCCGAGCTTTCGGCTTCGTCCAGCGCCTGGTTCACCGTTTGCAGGAAACGCGGTTCGGACTTGCGCACCCCCAGGCCCCAGGGCTCGTCAAACACCGACTTGGCGATGACGGTGACCGGCGCCGTCGGCGGGCTTTGCAGCACCAGACGCGCCAGCACCAGCTCCGACGCAAACTGCGCGTCCACCTTCTTTTGCTGCAAGGCCAGGTAAGTGGCCGAGCTGTCGCCATAGCCGATGACCTGGGACTTGTCCAGAATGCGCTTGATTTCGCGTTCCGAGCTGGAGCCCTTGGTGGCGCCAACACGGCGCCCATTCAGGGCTTCAATGCTGTCAAAGCCCGAGTCCTTGCGCACCAGCAGCTTTTGCGGGCTGACGTAATAGGCGTGGCTGAACGCGATCTGTTCGGCACGGTCAGGGGAATAGCCCAGGTTGGCCGCCAAAATGTCGACGCGCCCTTCATTCAGTTCCGGCACGCGCGCCGCCACCGACAGCAGCTTGTAGCTGACCTTGACGCCCAGCTTGTCGGCGACGAGCTTGCACACGTCCACGTCGTAGCCCACCAGTTGGCGCGTGGCGGCGTCCTGGAAGCTGAACGGCTGCGAGGTGCCCAGCGTGCCGCAGACGAGTTCGCCGCGCGCCTTGATGTCGTCGATCTGATCGGCCTGGGCGGCAGCGCCCAGCGTCAGCGTGGCCAGGCCCAGGCAGGCCGCGAAAAGAGAGTGGCGTTTCATGCGTGATTCCCCTTGTCTGATTGTGTGGTGGTCGTACTGAATAAATGGGCGCGGCGCGGGTTCAAGCCAGCTTGGCGCAGGCGTCGCGAATGGCCGAGCAGCCTTGTTTGATGTCATCCAGCGACGCCGCGAACGACAGCCGGAACGTGCCCGGCGCGCCGTAAGCATGGCCATCGATGACGGCCACGCCGGCTTCGCGCAGCAGGTAATGCGTCAGGTCGGTGTCGGTGGCGATCACGTCGCCCGCGGGCGTCTTCTTGCCCAGCAGGCCCGAGCAATCCGGGAAGACGTAGAACGCGCCTTGCGGCACAACGATCTCCAGGCCCGGCGCGCCGGACAGTTCGGCGATCGCCAGGTCGCGGCGTTCGCGGAACACCTTGGCGAATTCCGCCACGCAGTCCTGCGGGCCTGACAACGCTTCCAGCGCCGCCGCCTGGCTCACCGACGACGCGCCCGACGTGCTTTGCGATTGCAGAATGGCCATCGCCTTGATCAGTTCGTCAGGCGCGGCGCCGTAGCCGATGCGCCAGCCGGTCATGGCGTAAGCCTTGGACACGCCGTTCACGACCAGCGTGCGGGCGGCCAGCTCCGGCGCGACTTGCAGCGGGTGCACCGTGGGTTCGCCAGTGAAATTCAGGCGGGCGTAGATGTCGTCCGTCATCAGCCAGACGTGCGGATGGCGCTTGAGCACTTCCGTCAGGCCGCGCAGTTCGTCGGCGGTGTAGACCGAGCCCGTCGGGTTGCTGGGCGCGTTCATCATCAACCACTTGGTGCGCGGCGTGATGGCGCGTTCCAGCGCTTCCGGGGTGACCTTGTAATCGGTAGCGGGCGACGTTTCCACGGCGACCGGCACGCCGCCGTTCACCAGCACCATGTCCGGGTACGACACCCAGAACGGCGCGGGGATCAGCACTTCATCGCCGTCATTCAGCGTGGCGGCCAGGCCGTTGAAAATCACCTGCTTGGCGCCGGTGCTGACGATGATCTGCGAGACCGGGTAGTCCACCCCGGTCGCCTCCAGCAGATGGCCGCGGGCGGCCTTGCGCAGCGCCACCGTGCCTTGGGCCGGCGGGTATTTGGTTTCGCCGCGGTTCATGGCGGCGGTGGCGGCCTGGCGGATATGTTCCGGCGTCGAAAAGTCCGGCTCGCCAATCGTCAGGTCGATGATGCGGCGGCCTTGCTCGCGCAGTTCGGCGATGATGGCGCGCGCAGCCACGCTGGGCGACAGCTTGATGCGCTTGATGCGGTCGGCAACGATGCTCATTTGGCGGCTCCCATCTTTTCGGCCAGCGTCTTTTCCAGCCAGGGCTTGGTGTAGGTGCCAGCGCGCAGCTTTTCCTTGGCCACGGCTTCGTCGGCTTCCTTCTTCTGCGCCAGGGCCAGCACGGCGGCGGCGTGTTCGGCGGGTATCACCACCACGCCGTCGGCGTCGCCCACGACCACGTCGCCCGGGTTGACCACCTGGCCGCCCACGGACACGGGCACGTTGATTTCACCGGGGCCGTCTTTATACGGACCCTTGTGCGACACGGCGCGCGCGAAGCAGCCGAATTCGCCTTGGGCGAACACGTCGAAGTCGCGCACGGCGCCGTCGATCACAAAGCCTTCGATGCCGCGCGATTGCGCGTCCATCATCATCAGTTCGCCGACCAGCGCGTTGCTGGTGTCGCCCGAGCCGTCGACCACGATGACGTCACCCGCGCCACCCAGCGAAATCGCCTTGTGGATCATCAGGTTATCGCCGGGGCGGGTCTTGACGGTGAGCGCCAGGCCGACGGTGCGGCGCGTGGCGGCATGCATCGGGCGCAGGCCCGACACGCCATACAGACGGTTCATGCAGTCGCTGATCTGGGCCGAGCCGATCTCGGCAAAGCCCGCCAGCACGTCGGCGGCGACGGCCTGGGCGGGCCGGGAAAGAATGCGGTATCCGATGGGATTCATAAGGAAAGTCAGGGGTGAATGCGTGAGGCGATTAAGCGAACATGCATTACAAAGCCCCACATGCCTTTCCTCAAAACGATATAAATTCCCAGCGATCCAGGAATTTTATTCGTACATAACAGCGATTAGGGTAATCCCTAATTCGTGGATCGCATTCAGTCGTCGCCGCTGCTGATGGCTTGGCGGGCCTCTGCCAGCGCCACCGTCAGATTCTGGACTTTCTTTTTCAGCTGATCGCGTTCTTCCGTCACACGCGTCAGCACGCCACGCAGGCGCGCGACTTCGGCGGGCAGGTCCTCGATGCTTTCAATCGGCACCTCGGGCGGCGCTTCACGGGGCGGCGGGGCTTTGGCCAGGCGCACTTCGCGCGCGGCTTGTTGCAGCTCTTTCCTGCCGCCGGCTACGGCGGCGGCCTGACGCTCGGGCGGCAAGGACGCCACCGCGGCGGCGGCGTTGATCGAAATCGCCCCTGCTTTCACCGCCTGCACCAGTTCCGGCGCGGCTTCCTTCTGGATTTTTTCGATCTGGCCCAGCGTGTTGCTGCTGATCCGGGCGGCGCGCGCCAAGGCCTGACGGCTGGGCACGGGCGGCGTCCACGAGATATTCGGCGGCAGGCGCGGCGCATTGTCGGCGCCGGCTGCGCCCGTTTCATCTTCATCCCAAGGCGGCGAGCCATCAGCCGAAGCGCCATCGGCGGCGTCAGTTGGCGCACTGCCTTCCGGCGGCGTGCGCGCCAGCAAAATTTCCTTCTTGCGCAAGGCGAGCACCCCGCGCTGGAAGTCCGACACGCTGCGCCGGCCCAGATGGTTTTCGATCATCCACAGATGCACGTCTTCCATCGACTTGAACGTCGTGTTCTGACGCGTCTGGAATTCGATGCCGTGCTTCTTGCAAATGGCGTAACGGTTATGGCCGTCCACCAGCAGGTCGCCCCACAACACCAGCGCGTCGCGGCAGCCCTCGGCCAGCAGGCTGCGCTCCAGCGCCTCGTGCTCGTCTTCGGTCAAAGGGTCTATATAGGCGCGCAGGCCCTCGTCAATCCTGATATCCATGATGTCCAAAAGGTGTCTTGCCAACTTCCGCTACGTCAGCCCCTGGCCTCGCAGCAGATCCTGAATGGCCGCCAGCCGCGCCACGGGGTCGGTCAGGCCTAGTAATACGGCCTTATCGTCCGGCGGCAAGGGCAGCAGCTCGCACCAGCGGTCTGCCACCCAGCCGCTGTCATCCAGCCGGTACGGCGGCGCCAGCGGCATTCTTTCTGCGGGTACGCCCTCTTGCTGCCATTGGGCCACCAGACGCCCCAGCGCATCGGCGCTGGGCTGCATGGCCGCTGGCACGGGCGTGGGCGGGTCGTCGGCGATGGGCTCGGTCTGGCCCATCCAAAGGCCGTATTTTGCCACCTCGCTGGAAAGCAGCCGGAAACGGCTCGTGCCCACGCAGCGCACTTGCAGCAAGGCGGGCATCGGCGCTTCCCATGACGCGATGCGCGCCATCGTGCCCACGGGCGCCAGAGTCTCCACGCCTTCGGGCGTACGCACCTCTTTGCCCGCCAGCAGCCCCACCACGCCGAACTCGCTGCCCTCCGCAATACAGCGGCGGATCATATCCAGGTAGCGCACCTCGAAAATACGCAGGTGCAGCACGCCGGCGGGAAACAGCGCATTGGATAAGGGGAACAGCGGAATCAGCGCCATGGCTGTCTCCTACGTGACGTCGAAGGCGGCGTCCACCGGCACTTGCATGGCCGTCACCATCGCATTGGTTTGCGCCGCCATGCCTATCACTGACAGCAGTTCGGCGTGCTGGCCATCGGTCATGCCCTTGGCCCGGGCGGCGGCCGTGTGCGAATGTACGCAGTACGAGCAGCCGTTGGCGGTGGATACCGCGATGTAGATCATTTCACGCACCAGCGGCGAAAGCTCGCCGTCGGCCATCATCACCTGCTTGAGCTGCGCCCACACGCGTTGCAGTTGCGGCGGGTCATTAGCCAGCGCACGCCAGAAATTGTCGACGAAATCCGACTTGCGGGTCGCGCGGATATCTTCGAACACCGCCCAGGCGTCCGGGTGCTTGCGGACCTCATCGTCCGATAACAATTTGACCGTGCTCATGCCGTGGTTCCTATAGGTGAAGGCCGTTCAGGGCCGAAAATACGCGGGGCAAGCTACAGTGCAAGCAGTCGCCAGGCCCGCCGGCAGCGTGAATCGGGCCTTCCATCATAGATCGGCCACGGCCCGGTCCCCACACGGGAAACATCATGCCCCAACTCTCCGCCTACCTCAGCTTTGACGGCAACTGCGCCGACGCCATGCGCTTCTACGAACGCGTGCTGGGCGGCCGCATCGAGGCCCTGATCCGCTACGCCGACGCCCCCGCCGACGCCACCATGCCCGCCCTGTCGCCCGACGACGCCGAACGCATCATGTATGCCCGGCTGGCGCTGGACGAACAAACGCTGCTGGCCAGCGACGCCACGGCAGGCCACCCCTACCCGGGCAAGAAAGGCATGGCGCTGGCGCTGGTCTACCCCACCGTTTCTGACGCGCAACGCGTGTTCGACCAACTGGCCGACGGCGGCAACGTCACGATGCCGCTGCAAAAAACATTCTGGGCAGAGGCCTACGGGGCGCTCATCGACCGGTTTGGCACGCGTTGGATGCTAAGCGGCGGCAGGTTGACGCAGTAACGCGGCAAACGCCCCACAGCTTTTAAATCTTTTGCATTCTTCCACGCGAACCTTGCAGTAATCTGGCAGCGCTCCATTCCACAGGAAGCGCCCGCCATGACTTTTCTTGCCAGCGCCACGTTGCTACGCCGCCGCGACGGCCACGAAGCCCGCGTCACCTTCGTCGAGCTGTTCTTCGACCTGGTTTACGTCTTTGCCGTCACCCAGTTGTCGCACAGCCTGCTGCACGACCTGACGCTGATGGGCGCGGTGCAAACGCTGGTGCTGTGGTTCGCCGTGTGGCTTGGGTGGCAATACACCTGCTGGGTCACAAACTGGTTCGACCCCGACGCCATTCCCATGCGCGTCATGCTGTTCGCGGTGATGCTGGTGGGCCTGATCGCCGCCGCCGTGCTGCCCGGCGCGTTCGGCGAAAACGGGCTGATCTTCGCCATCTGCTACGCGCTGATCCAGGTGGGCCGCACCGTCTTCATCGTGCTGCACCTGGGCCCCAAGCACCCGCTGTCCGATAACTTCCGGCGCATGCTGGGCTGGCTGTGCATTTCCGCCGTGCTGTGGATTGCAGGCGGCCTGGCGTCCGGGCAATGGCGTCTGGCGCTGTGGATACTGGCCGTGGCCTGCGAATATATTTCGCCCATGATCGGCTTCCGGCTGCCCGGCATGGGCCGTTCCTATACCAGCGACTGGACGATCGAAGGCGGCCACCTGGCCGAACGCTGCCAGCTGTTCGTGATCGTGGCGCTGGGTGAAACGCTGCTGATCACGGGCGCCACGCTGGGCGAACACCCGCATTGGGACATCCCCACCTTGATTGCACTGCTGGTCGCGTTTCTGGGAACGGCGGCCATGTGGTGGGTGTACTTCGACACCAGCAGCAAGGACGGCAGCGAGGCCATCGTGCACTCCAACGACCCGGGGCGTATCGGCGCGTACTTCCACTATGTGCACGTCATTCTGATTGCGGGTGTGATCGTGTCAGCCGTGGCCAACGAGCTGGTCATCCTGCACCCGGATGGCCGCATCACCCCGCCCGCCGCCGCCGCGCTGATCGGCGGCCCGGCGCTGTACCTGCTGGGTAACGCCATCTACAAGACGGTGGTGTATGCGCGCTTTCCGCTGTCGCACGTGGTGGGGCTGGTGTTGCTGGCGGTGCTGGCGCCCGTGTCGTTTGTCACCGACAACCTGATGGTGGGCGGCCTGACCACGCTGATCATGATGGTCGTCGCAGTGTGGGAAAGCGTGTCGCGGCGGGGTGCGGCGCGCGCGCATGTGACGATCTGAGGATCTGACGGGCAACGTTGAGCGCCGCCCCGATCCCACCAGCCCGATCAAGCGCGCCGTTTACCGAACACGGATTTCGGCGTGCGCCCATGAAACCGCGTGAACGCCGCACTGAAATTGGCCGGGTGCCGATAACCCACGCGATACGCAGCCTGCGCCACCTGGCAGCCCGTTTCCAGTAATTCCCAGGCGCGGCGCATGCGCAGTTCGGTCAGCAAGCGATGCGGGCTGGTGCCGTACAGCTTGCGGAACCCCTCTTTCAACTTGAACTCATTCAGCCCCGTGGACAGGCACAGATACTGCACGGTCAGTTCGCGGTCCATCTGTGTTTGCATCAACGCGCGCGCGGCTTCCAGGCGCCCGATATCGGCCTGGCTGAGCCGGCCCGCTTCGGGCATCGGTTCCAGCCCGCGCAATTGCCGCGACAACAACGTCAACGCCCGGATATGCGCATCCAGCGGATCTTCCCCTGACGCCAATTCCTGGGCCGACGCCATCAGTTCCGCCGTGGTCTTGCCGTGCGACAAGCGCCGCAAGCGGCCCTCGCCCAGCAGGTTTTCCGCGCGCTCGTCGCCGGCGTAACGGCGCAACACCTGTTCCCCCACCAGCAGCCGCAGCTGCGACACCGTGGCGCCGCCCAGATAGCGGCGTTCCCCTTGCGCGCGCTGAAACGTCGTGACCGTGGTGGTGCCGCCCCGAAAGTCCAGCGCCGCACCGTCGGCGCCCTGGTAGGCCGACACGCCCTGCATCGCCAAGGTGATCACCAGCGTGCGCGCGCCATACCCGGCGGTGTTCTCTTCGATCAGGTCGCGCGACGGGGTGTATTGCGAATGCACCAGCGTCAAGCCGTCGTCCAGCTCCATCCGATCCGCATGGCAGTCACCCAGATCGGGCGGCAAGGCAAGGCGGCGCCAACCCGCACGCGGACTCGCGTCTGGCTGGGCCAACAAGGAAGAAACACGGATGGACATGAGGCGTTATCCGTTTTGAATACGGATGGCTCCGGAATGCATAAAGATGTGAATGATAGTTGTTCGCATAAAGAAATACCATCGTTCGGGACGGCTGCACCACCGTGGCGGCCGCAACGTTTGCACGAGAAGCCCGCTCTTGAAGTCCGCACTGGAAGCCCGATGATGCCCCCTCCCGCCCGTCTTACGCCCCTTGCCTGGGCGCTGCTCTGCCTGACCGCCATCCCCGCCGCGCACGCACAGGCGCAGGCGGCCGCCGAACTGCCCGCCATCACCGTCACCGCCGACAAGCAGGAACGCGCCTTGGAAGACGTGCCGTCGAGCCTGTCCGTGTATGGCGGCGACATGCTGGACGCCCAAGGCATCCACAACGTCGAAGCCTTGCAGACCATCACACCCGGCCTGAGCTTCCAGCCGTTCGGCCAGGCCGGTGTCAATTCGCCCGTGATGCGCGGGCTTTCCGCCAATTTCTTTTCGTTCTCGACCTCAACGCTGTTGGTGGTGGACGGCGTGCCGACCCTGACGGCACAAGGCTACGACGACCAGTTGCTGGGCATCGACCGCGTTGAAGTGCTGCGCGGCCCGCAGTCCACGCTGTACGGCCGCAACGCCGAAGCCGGCGTCATCAACATCCACACGCGCCAGCCCGACAACACCTTGCGCGGCCAGGTGTCCGCCGAGATCGGCAGCCGCGACTTACGCGTCATGCGCTTCGATCTAAGCGGCCCGCTGGTTGAAGACCGCCTGTACGCCAGCGTGGCAGGCACCTGGCGCAGCCAGCACGGCTTTATCGACAACACCTACACCGGCCAACGCGAAGACGACCGCGAACTGCGCAACGGCAAAATCGCGTTGCGCTGGACGCCGTCAGCCCACACCGACGCCACGCTGCGCTACGCCCAGGTGGACTACCGCGACGGCGCGGCCTTGTGGGGTTCACCCACCGCGCCGCGCGACACGGTGGCCTCCGGCACGCCCAGCTGGAACCATTCCATCGGCCGCAGCGCATCGCTGGCCGTGCGCCACGACTTCGATGCCGGGCTGCGCCTGTCATCCGTCACGGCGTGGAACAACTTCCGCGACCGCGTCCAGCAAGACACCGATTTTCTGCCTGCCGACCTGCTGCATATCGCACGCGACCACGAGTTCAGCAATGTGTCGCAAGAGCTGCGCCTGGAAGGCGATTGGAACCGCACGCACTGGCTGGTCGGCTTGTACGCCGATGGCGACGACCACGACCTGCGCAA
>Ga0256904_1000485_pt1 | contig 14239 bp, 10 predicted proteins | sample MC6MC0742MT_FD_190199 | JGI IMG/M metagenome (GOLD analysis project Ga0256904, IMG submission 190199) | Metatranscriptome of enriched soil aggregate microbial communities from Iowa State University, Ames, United States - MC6-MC0742-MT... | ecosystem: Environmental > Terrestrial > Soil >...
AAAGATAATGCCCCAGACAGAATAGAGCGGATTGCGGCTTCCCAGCGGCGGCGCCATGCCAATGATCTTGAGGAATTGGCTGGAAGGCCCGAAAAGCTGGAGCCACGCCAGCGCTGTCACCTGCGGGGCAATCAGCAGCGGGGTCACATAAAATAGCACGAAGATATTTCGCCCGCGCATGTCTGTGAGGCCGACGAGCAACGCCGCAATAATGCCAAATACCAACGCCAGCAGCGTGCCGCCGATACCGATCTGCAGAGAATGCCATGTGGCAATCCATGTCGAGCGGCTGCTCAATGTTTCAGAAAGAACGGATGTCGAAAGCTGTCCCTGCGGCGCAACAAGCTCAACAAGCAGACGCGCCATCGGCAGAAGCGACAGCACCGCAACAATCAGCGTTACACCAACAATCAGGGCCGTATCACGGCCCTGAAGATCTCGAAACATCTGCATTTTCGCTTTTTATCCGCCAAACAGCTCGGAGAACTGCTTCTTGTCGGCATCAGTCTGATCGAGAACTTTCTGGGTGTCGATAGACATGATATTGATCTTGGTGCCTTCTGGCAGCCATGCAGGGCGACCAACGCCGTCCTTGGCAGGCAGATAGCCCTGCTCAAGTGCCAACTTCTGGCCATCATCCGACAGGATGAAATCAACGAACTTCTTGGCACCATCGACGTTCTTGGCGGTCGCCATGATCGCAACTGGTTCGGTCACGGCAGGCACACCTTCCGACGGGAAGACGAATTCGATCGGCGAACCCTTGGCCTTGGCATTGAGCGCCATGAAGTCGACCAGAATGCCATATGGTTTTTCGCCACTTGCAACTGACTTCAGCACAGCGCCATTGCCCTTAACGCTTGCCAGTTCATTGGACTTGAGGTTCTTGAAATAATCCCAGCCGAGATCCTTGTTGAGCGCGAAACCGCTCAGGAGATAGGCCGCAGCACCCGAATAAAGCGGGCTTGGCATGACAACCTGGCCCTTATATTCAGCCTTGGCGAGATCGGCCCAATGTTCAGGCTTCTGGCTCGCACCCGTATTATAGGCGATACCGGTGGTGATCAGCTTGGAGCCGAAATAAGTCTTGTCGGCGTCATAGCTATCCGCTGCAAAACCATCAACTTTGGCATCCGTGTAAGGCAGAAGGCGCTTGTCCTTCTTCAGACCTTCCATCGTCACCGCATCAGCGATAAGCAGGACGTCCGGCTGCGGTGCACCGGCTGCAAATTCTGCTGCAAGTTTGGTGAGGAGCTCGCTTGTTCCCGAACGGAAAATCTGCACATCCGTATCCGGATTGGCCTTGCGGAAAGCTTCAACCGTCTTGGTCGCATCAGCTTCTGGCTGCGACGTGTAAAGCGTCAGCGTGTCAGCCTGTGCGACAGCCATGGACAGAGCAAGAAGAGCTGGAATGGCCGTAGCCCGCTTCAACATCTTGGTCATGGAGTTTGCTCCTCGAATTTCTGTGTGATTTTCAGCAGCATGTGCCGCTGCTCCAGCGTGGTTACGCTGCATACGAGCTGAAATGGCGCAGATACTGTCATATCGAGAAGCGCGATCATTCCTGTTCATGACTCACCTGTCAAACAAGTCTGTAAAACATCTGCCAGAAAATCGGAAACGATTTCAGAAAGCAAAATGCCCTCCGGCAGATATACGGTCTGCGAAGGGCATTTCAGATTGATTTGCCTTCCGCATCTCTTCCACCCCGGAAGCGATGCGGATGCCATAAAGGGCTTAGGCTTCAATTATATGACACTTTGACATTAACGCATGTCTTTATCCCAAAACCGGTTTCCACTTTTGGGAGACATGCTTTGCTTTAGATAATTATCTCGGCCGCGTGTGCTACCTGAGCGCCTGCTTCATAATAAGCTTCGCGCAGACCACGGAAACTCTGTTCTCTCGGATCACTAACCGGCAGTGGCAGATCAGCTTCCCCGATCTCGCCTGAAACCAGCTTTGCAAGATGCTTGCCGAACACTGTGCCCGGCGCAATACCGCGTCCGTTATAACCCGAAAAGCCAACAACATTGCGTGCAAGGCGATGGAACTTCGGCAGACTGTCATTGGTCATGCCGATCTTGCCATACCATTCCGACTCAAATTCCACTTCGCCGATCTGCGGGAAGAGACGTTTCAGCGACTTCTTTGCCCATGCCTTATGCACACTCGCACCCGTATTGCGCAGCGCACCGACGCTGCCAAACACAAGACGGCCCTGCTGGTCAAAGCGGAAAGACGACAACACTTCCTTGGTGTCCCATGCGCCCTGACGCTCCGGCAGAATGGAACGCTTGATATTGTCCGAGAGAGGCTTGGTGGCCATGTTGAAATATGGAAGGTGCACAAGCTCGGCGCGCACTTCCGGCCACGGCACATTGGTATAGGCGTTGGTTGCAACCACGATCCAATCGGCTGTCACCGTACCGGTAGCAGTCTTGACCACCCATTTGCCGTTTTGTTCGCTGGCACCGGTCACAGGGCTTCCCGTGAAAATCCGGGCACCGGCAGCAACGGCTGCATGTGCAAGCCCGCGCACATAGGCAAGCGGCTGAATTGTACCGGCGCGCAGATCGAGAAGCGATCCGGAATAGGCTTTGGTGCCGACCTTAGCTTCGGTTTCCTGCGCGTCGAGCAACTTCACATTGGCACCGCGCCGCGCCCACTGTTCATAGCGGTCTTCAAGTTCCTTGAGACCCTTCTTGCCAACAGCGCAATGCAGCGTGCCCTGCTTTTCAACTTCGCAGGCAATCCTGTGTTTCTCGATGATTTCAAAAACCAGCTTCGGCGCATTGCCGAGTACATCGAGCAGACGGTCGCCATATTGATGACCAAGCACGCCCGGCAGATCATCCGGCATGACCCACATGCCCGCATTGACGAGGCCCACATTGCGGCCCGAGCCGCCGTAGCCGATTTCAATGCCTTCCAGCACGACAGCATTGGTGCCTTTTTCAGCCAGATGCAAAGCCGTCGAAAGGCCGGTAAATCCGCCGCCCACAATCACCACATCGGCAGACAGATCACCTTTCAGCGATGTGGTCTTGGGTGCGGCTGGAGCGGTCTTCTCCCAAAGACCATGCGAGCGAGGATCGTTCAACATTGAAGGCAACCATTTCTTATTTTGGAAAACTGGCGGTTTTTACCGTCGCAACTATTTCATGCTGTGGAAGCCACAAGAACAGCAATATTTCTGCAACAATTCATGCCTATTCGGAATGACCTATACTAAAGAACGACGTTCCCCACCTGCCCTGCGATCCACTGACAGAAGACCTGTGTCAGCGGGTTCTCAAGCTTGCCTTCTGGAACCACCAGATAATAGTCATTCTCGGTCCGCATCGGCTGCTCGAAGAGCATGACCAGTTCGCCGTTGCGCAATTCCTGTTCAATCAGATAAAGCGGCAACAGTGCGAAGCCAAGGCCTGCAAGTGCCGCCCCGATCACCATCGAAAACTGATCAAAACGGTGGCCACGATAAGCGGACTTGCCTTCAACGCCACAGCTTTCAAACCATTGCGCCCACATTTTAGGCCGCGTCGCGAGATGCAGCAGCGGCTCGTTTTCCAGCTCTTCCGGGGTTGCCGGATGGCGCGCTTTAAGAAGGCTCGGGCTTGCAACAGGCACAATCACCTCTGAACATAGGAAAGTGCAGGTCGCATGTGCCCAGACCGGCTGGCCATAATGGATGGCAAGATCGAAAGGCTGTTCTTCAAAGTCGAAAACGCCGGAACGCGAAGCCACATTGATTGCAATGCCAGGATGTTTTTCGACGAAATCCGGAATACGCGGCATCAGCCAGCGCGTACCAAATGTCGGCAGCGTTGCTACACTGAATGAAGAGGTCGACTGCGCCGACGCCATGGCGCGCAGCATCGTGTCCTCAGTCTGGTTGAGCAGACGCCGCACTTCCGGCAGGAACTTTCTCCCTGCATCAGAGAGAAGAATGCGCTGGCGGATGCGCTCAAACAGCAATACACCGAGCTGGCTTTCGAGATCCTTGATCTGACGACTGACAGCACTCTGCGTGAGGTTCAATTCGTTGGCAGCCTGCGTGAAACTGCCATGTCGGGCCGCACATTCAAACGCTTGCAGCGTGGCAATGTCGGGGATCAGTCTCCTGCTAAGCTTCATTCCAATCTCGCATTAACATAGTTGCGTTCGTCGCGATCATAACGGCAAAACGGCTGATATGATACATTTTCATCATAATCGCGGTGTGTTTTTTATTTTCTAACATACCTCCCAAGCAGACGATCCAACTTCTACGGAAGCTCTTGCAATGAACGCGCAGAAATTCGTTTCACCGGACGCCATTCGCTCCGCCTTTTCGGCAGCCATGTCGGCCATGTACAAGGAAGAAGTGCCTGCTTATGGCACATTGATGGAACTCGTCTCCGATGTGAACGCAAAGGTTCTCGCAGACGACAAGCATCTGCATGAGCGTCTGACGGAAACAGATTCGCTCGAACGCATTTCCGAAGAACGTCACGGTGCAATTCGTTTGGGCACAGCCGCCGAGCTGTCGATGATGCGCCGCGTTTTCTCGGTCATGGGCATGTTCCCGGTTGGCTACTACGATTTGAGCGCTGCTGGCGTGCCAGTGCATTCCACCGCCTTCCGCCCGATCGACGATGCAGCACTCAAGCACAATCCGTTCCGTGTTTTCACCTCATTGCTGCGCCTTGATCTGATCTCTGATGCGAAGCTGCGTGCAGAATCGGAAGAAGTTCTCGCGAAGCGCAACATCTTCACGCCGGGCGCGATTGCGCTTGTCGAAAAGGCGGAAGCCAATGGCGGCCTTGATGAAGGTGATGCGAAGACCTTCGTTGCAGAAGTGCTCGAAACGTTCCGCTGGCACGATCATGCCAATGTCAGTGCCGAGCTTTACCATCGCCTCCACGATGCGCATCGCCTGATCGCCGACGTTGTTTCCTTCAAGGGTCCGCACATCAACCACCTGACACCACGCACGCTCGACATCGACGCCGTGCAGGTTCAGATGCCAGATCGCGGCATCAACCCGAAGGCAGTTGTCGAAGGTCCGCCAACCCGCAAATGCCCGATCCTTCTGCGCCAGACCTCGTTCAAGGCACTGGAAGAAGAAGTTTCGTTCGTAAGCGCAGACGGCACCTGGACCCCGGGCTCCCACACTGCTCGTTTCGGTGAAATCGAACAGCGTGGCGTTGCCCTCACGCCAAAGGGCCGCGCGCTTTACGACAAGCTGCTCAATGACACCCGCGCAGTTGCGCGCCCAGCGCCAGATGGTTCAAACTCGGCTGAATATGTGAAGGCACTGAGCGACACCTTTGCCGCTTTCCCTGACACATGGGCAGGCGTGCGTGAAGAAGCGCTTGGCTATTTCGCCTATTCGGTCAAGGATGCCGCACGTCTTGCAGCATTCAAGCCTGATACCGATATTGAAACTCTGATCGAAGGCGGCGCAGTCCAGTTCGATCCGATCATCTATGAAGACTTCCTGCCGGTCAGTGCCGCTGGTATCTTCCAGTCCAATCTGGGCGACGACGACGCGCAGGATTTTGTGGAAAGCCCGAACCAGAAGCGTTTCGAGGAAGACCTTGGCGCCAAAGTTCTTAATGAATTCGAGCATTATGCTCGCATCGAACGCGAATCCATCGAAGCTGTACAGGCCCGCCTGAGCGGTCTTGAAGCAGCAGAATAATCAGACAGGTTAAGAGGATAAACATGAACACCGCTGTTAAAAAACTCGACGTGAAAAAAGAAGCCGCTGATCTGCTTTCAAAGCTTGGCGTTGACGCAGCCATTTACACGTCGGGCGACCTCGCTGGCTTCAGCCCGGTCTCCGGTGAACAGATCGCTTCGATCAAAACTCACAGCAAAGAAGATGCAGTCAAGATCATCGACAAGGCTGACGAAGCTTTCCGCGCTTGGCGCACTGTTCCAGCTCCAAAGCGTGGCGAACTGATCCGTCTCTTGGGTGAAGAACTCCGCGCTTCCAAGGAAGATCTCGGCCGTCTCGTTTCGCTCGAAGCTGGCAAGATCCCTTCGGAAGGCCTCGGCGAAGTACAGGAAATGATCGACATCTGCGATTTCGCAGTCGGTCTGTCGCGTCAGCTCTACGGTCTCACCATCGCAACCGAACGCGCTGGCCATCGCATGATGGAAACCTGGCATCCGCTTGGCGTTGTCGGTGTTATTTCGGCCTTCAACTTCCCTGTTGCTGTCTGGGCATGGAACTCCGCTCTCGCTATCGTTTGCGGCAACTCGGTTGTCTGGAAGCCATCGGAAAAGACCCTGCTCACCGCTATTGCATGTGACGCGATCCTGAAGCGCGCCATCAAGCGTTTTGGCGATGCTCCAGAAGGTCTGGCTGAAGTTGTACTCGGCGACCGTACTGTTGGTGAAGTTCTCGTTGACAGCCCGAAGGTTCCTGTTCTTTCGGCAACCGGTTCGACCCGCATGGGCCGCGAAGTTGGTCCACGCCTTGCAAAGCGTTTTGCGCGTGCAATCCTCGAACTCGGCGGCAACAATGCCGGTATCGTCTGCCCATCGGCCGATCTCGACATGGCGCTGCGCGCAATCGCTTTCGGTGCAATGGGCACCGCTGGTCAGCGTTGCACCACGCTCCGTCGTCTGTTCGTACATGAAAGTGTTTACGACGCTCTCGTTCCACGTCTGCAGAAGGCATATGCCAGCGTTACCGTTGGTTCCCCGCTCGAAACCACAGCTCTGGTTGGTCCGTTGATCGACAAGGTTGCTTTCGACAACATGCAGAAGGCACTCAAGGAAGCAGCCGCTCACGGCGGCAAGGTACAGGGCGGCGAACGCGTCGATGCTGGCCATGAAAACGCTTACTACGTGCGTCCGGCTATCGTCGAAATGCCAAAGCAGCAGGGTCCGGTTCTCGAAGAAACCTTCGCACCGATCCTTTACGTCATGAAGTATTCCGACTTCGACGACGTGCTTGCGAGCCACAACGAAGTTGGCGCAGGCCTGTCCTCGTCGATCTTCACGCTCAACCTTCAGGAAGCAGAGCGCTTCCTTTCGGTTGAAGGTTCGGATTGCGGCATTGCAAACGTCAATATCGGTACTTCGGGTGCTGAAATCGGCGGCGCATTCGGCGGCGAAAAGGAAACTGGTGGCGGCCGTGAATCGGGTTCGGATGCGTGGAAGGGCTATATGCGCCGCGCAACCAACACCATCAACTACTCGAAGGCTCTGCCGCTCGCACAGGGCGTTTCCTTCGACATCGACTAATTGGTCTCACGATAGATCAAAAGAAAACCCCGCTTTTGGCGGGGTTTTTTATTGGCTTAAACTTTGAATTGGCACAACGCATTGACCGATGCTTCACTAAGCCATGCGATTAGCGAGATTGTCGTTATGACGTGCCGAAAATCGTGGCTTTTGAGAACCGGCGCGCAGCGTACTTGAGTACGTGAGCACCGGAGCACAAAAAGACGCGATTTGCAGGCCGCCAGAGCCTCAATATCACCCCATGCGTTCGGAGGCGAATGATCCTGGAGAGGCTGGAAATACGACGGTGCGATTGCCGTTGAGGAATGAACGGTGATGAATATGCGCGTGAACGGCGCGTGCCAGAACCTGCGCTTCAACATCACGGCCAATCGACACATAATCGGCGGCACTCTGCGCGTGCGTGATACGGGCGACATCCTGCTCGATGATCGGACCTTCATCAAGGTCGGCGGTTACATAATGCGCCGTGGCACCAATCAGCTTCACACCGCGCTCATAGGCCTGCTTGTAAGGGTTTGCACCCTTAAACGACGGCAGGAAAGAGTGGTGGATGTTGATGATCTTGCCCGACATCTTCTGGCAAAGCTGATCGGAGAGAACCTGCATGTAACGTGCAAGAACCACCAGCTCGGTGCCCGTATTATCGACAATATCCAGAAGACGCTGTTCGGCTTCCGGCTTGTTGGCTTTGGTGACAGCCACATGATGGAACGGAATGTCGTGATTGACGACGACCTTCTGATAATCAAAGTGGTTCGACACGACACCAACGATATCGATTGGCAGGGCGCCGATTTTCCAGCGATAGAGAAGATCGTTCAGGCAATGACCAAAACGCGACACCATAAGCAGCGTCTTCGTGCGATGGGCATTGTCGTGGAAATCGAAATCCATTTCAAACGGCGCTGCGATAGGCTGAAAGCCTTCGCGCAGAACATCAAGCGCCACGCCGTCTTCGGAAATGAAGCTGACACGCATGAAGAAGCGACCGGTATCCAGATCGTCGAACTGGGCGCTGTCGATGATATTGCACCCTTTGCCCGCAAGATAACCCGAGATGGCGGCAACAATACCGCGAGTGGATTTACAGGTGACGGTCAGGACAAAGTTATGCATCGGACTTCCTTCATTACGCAGGCTCAATGGCATCGTGATTTTTACTCTACGATGTGATGATCGCCATGCCAGAATGCGTAATGCACTGACCGGATTGCGCTATCAAGTCGATAATGCGTGAATATTGGAATTGTGGGAGTATTCTTTAGACCGTCGACGTTACCTTGTTCAAATGACGTGGCTTATCGGGGTCATAGCCCTTGCGGCGCGTCACCGTCTCGATGATCCGATAATAGTTGATGAGCGAAACCAGCGGGTCGAGATGACCATTGCCGGTGCTGGCAGACGGCACCCGATGGCCCGGCACCGAAGCATCACCAAATGAGACAAGGTTTGCGCCGAACGACTGAAGCCTGCTCAGTGCCTGAATGCTTGTTTCAAGCGCTTCATCCTGCGGTATGAACGACAGAATTGGGAAGCCGGTTTCCACCAGCCGCATCGGTCCATGCATCAGCTCAGCAAGTGAGAATGCTTCCGCATGAATATTGGCGGTCTCCTTGGCCTTGAGTGCTGCTTCGAGCGAAATGGCATAGGCCGTACCACGTCCGCCAGTGAACAGTGACTTTGCCTCAACCAGCAGGTCTTCCACCACCTCGCGGCCTTCCGGTTTTGTGGCAGCCAACGCTTCCGGCAAGCGGCTCAAACCATCTTTCAGCCGGACATCGTTGCTGGCGGCTGCCACCACGCCTGAAAGCGCTGCGACGGATGCAATGAAGGACTTGGTGGCGGCAACGCTTCTCTCTTCGCCTGCATGAAGGGCGAGCACAATGTCGGCCCCCTTCGCAAGCGGACTATCGGTCACGTTAACAACGGCAACTGTCGTCGCGCCACCCCGCTTTGCTGCATCCTGCACCGCGATAATGTCCGGGCTTGCACCCGATTGCGACACAGTGAAATGCAGACCACCCTCCAATTTCAGCTTCGCGCCATAAACGGAAGCCACCGATGGTCCGATAGAGGCAACCGGAATGCCCGTGGCAATCTCCATCAGATACTTGAAGAAAGTCGCCGCATGATCGGACGAGCCGCGCGCAGCTGTCGTAATCATGGTGGGTGACTTTTCAAACAACCGACCGATCTCAGCAAATGTCCCAACTTCTGCTGCAAGAAGTTTCGCCACCACAGATGGTGACTGTTCGGTTTCCTGTAGCATCAGGGATGGGGCAGTCTGCATAATCATTCTCCGGTTGGGTCGTCCAACTCATATCAATGTTGCGGTTGCGGCTCCACCGCTGTTTCGACTTCTTTGGCGTCAGGCTCCTTGATGCGGAACCAGGCCACATAAAGTGCTGGCAGGAACAGCAGAGTGATGCCCGTGCCGGCAATGATGCCGCCCATCATGGCATAGGCCATTGGCCCCCAGAACACTTCACGCGCAATCGGGATCAGCGCCAGACTTGCAGCCGCTGCCGTCAATGCAATGGGCCGCATACGATGCTGACTTGCCTGAACAACCGCATCCCAGGGATGCATTCCATCAGTAATATGCTCTTCGACCTGCACGATCAGAATGACCGAGTTTCGGATAAGAATACCGATCAGCGCCAGCACACCGAGGATTGCCACAAAGCCGAGCGGTTTGCCACTCGGAAGCAGTGCCGCAACCACACCGATCAGCCCCAAAGGTGCCACGGCAACCACAAGGAACAGGCGCTGAAAGCTCTGCAATTGCAGCATCAGAACGGTTGCCATCACGAACAGCATCAGCGGCACAACGGCAGCAATCGGCCCCTGGCTCTTGCCGCTTTCTTCAACCGTACCGGCTGTAGCAACCGAATAACCCGCTGGAAGCTTGTCGACGAATGCCTTCACCGCAGGCTCAAGCTCCTTCACAATCGTGTCCGGCATCGTTTTATCAACAATACCAGCTGCAACCGTGATGGTTGGAATGCGCGAACGGCGATAAACGACCGGCTGTTCCAGCTCGTAACGGAAATTCGCAATGGCTGCGAGCGGCACGGAACTGCCGTTGCCAGTTGCAATCTGAAGGCTCTGAAGCGTGTCGATGGAATCGCGCTCATGCTTCTGCGCCCGCACAATCACATCGATCAGATAGATGGAATCCCGTACCTGTGTGATGCTGATACCGCCCACAACACCATTGAGCGTTGTCGCAATATCCTTGGATGAAATGCCAAGCTTGCGCGCCTTGTCCTGCATGACATCTACGCGGATGACACGACCCGGCTCGTTCCAGTTATAGCTGACGACGCCTAAGCGTTTATCGGCACTCATGATACCGGCAAAGTCCTGCGCAACGCCGCGCAGTTTCTGGATATCAGGACCGGAAATACGATACTGCACAGGGCGCCCGACCGGCGGTCCGAGCTCAAGGAACTTCACATAGGTATCGGTGCCGACATAATCCTTGCGCAACGCTTCGTCGAACTTCTGTTTCAAGCGATCACGCGCTTCCACGTCCTTGGCGACAACCACCATCTGCCCGAAATACGGATTTGCTGGCTGCACATCAAACGAGAGAATGAAGCGGATCGCACTTTGCCCGACATAGGTGCTCCAGTGGTCGATATCCGGATTATCCTTGAGCATGGTCTGCTCGAAGCGTTCCATCTGCGCCTTGGTATCGGCGATGGAGCTGTTCTGGGGCAAGGTCCAGTCGATCACCAGTTCCGGTCGGTCGGATTGCGGAAAGAACTGTCGTTCGATGAAGCCCATGCCGAACACGGACACCACAAACAAAGCGATCGTCGTGATGATGGTGATCCACTTGTGCCGCATCGCCAGAAGCAGCGTCTTCGAGAAAGCTTCGAAAAAACGGCTGCGCTTTTCCTCATGATGCTTCATTTTCTTGGGCAGGAAGGTCACGCCAAGAAGCGGCGCAAACAACACAGCCACAATCCATGAAACGATCAGCGAAACAGCAATCACCACGAAGAGCGTGAACGTATATTCGCCTGCCTGACTGGTGTTGAGGCCAATCGGGATAAAGCCTGCGATGGTTACAAGCGTTCCCGTGAGCATCGGAAATGCCGTGTGCGAATAAACATAAGTCGCGGCCTTGTTGATCGGATCGCCCTGCTCCAGCCGCGCGACCATCATTTCGACCGCAATCATCGCATCATCGACCAGCAGCCCCAGCGCGATAATCAATGCACCGAGCGACACACGTTGCAGCGAAATATCCATTAGCGACATGGCAAGGAAGGTGATCGCCAGCACCAGCGGAATCGACAGTGACACAACAAAACCGGCGCGCAAGCCAAGGCTGATGAAGCTCACGGCGAGAACGATGACAACCGCTTCAAACAGTGCCTGTGTGAACCCTGACACCGCGTCCTGCACGACCTCCGGCTGATCGGCAACCTTGAAGACATTCACGCCAACTGGCAACTCAGCCTTCGCCTGCTCCATCAGGGCATCAAGCTTTTCACCAAATTCGAGCAGATTGCCGTTTGGCTTCATGCCGATGCCAAGGCCAATCGCATCATGGCCGTTCACACGGAAAATCGATGTCGGTGGATCAACATAGCCGCGCGTGATCGTCGCCACATCGGAAAGACGGAAGAAGCGGTCATTCACGCGCAGATTGACGGCTCTGAGATCGGCTTCTGAGTTGAACTGCCCGCTCACACGAACGCTGATCCGCTCAGGCCCGGCCTGCACAACACCCGAAGGCGTTATCGCATTCTGATCCTGAAGCGCCTTGAGAATTGCCTGCTGGTCGAGGCCAAGGGCTGCCACCTGCCGCGTCGAGAATTCGAGATAGATCGCCTCATCCTGCGCGCCGATCAGCTCAACCTTACCGGCATTGGGAATGGTCAGAATTTTGGTGCGAACATCTTCGGCGTAATCGCGCAATTGGCGCATCGATAAGCCATCGGCTGTAAACGCAAAGATATTGCCGAACACATCGCCGAACTTGTCGTTGTAATATGGGCCGTAAACGCCTTCCGGCAGATTAGGCTTGATGTCGTCAAGCATGTGACGCACTTCGGACCAGGCTTTTGTCACCTGTTCCTTGCGCACGGTATCTTTCAAAAACACGAAGACCACGGATTTACCCGCCGTCGTCACACTGCGCGTATAGTCGAGCGTATCAAGCTCTTCGAGCTTCTTCTCGATGCGGTCTGTGACCTGGTTCATGGTTTCGTCGATGGATGCGCCGGGCCAATTGGCCTGCACCACCATGGTTTTCACCGTGAATTCGGGGTCTTCCGCGCGGCCAAGGTCGAGATAGGAGATAAGCCCTGCGACCAGAAACACGAGCATAAAATACCAGACAAGCGACCGGTGGTTCAAAGCCCAGTCAGAAAGATTGAAACCCTTTTTCACAGGCTGTTTCCTTTCGCATCCAAACGGACTTTTTGCCCTTCCTTGAGCTCGTTCACGCCGGCCGTTGCCACATAGCTGCCGACCTCGACATTATTGGCAACAAAACTGTCGCTGCGACGCTCAACAACCTGAATGTCATGAAGGCTTACAGTCTGCGTCTTGGGGTCAATCACCCAGATTTCGGTCTTTCCGTCTTTTTCAAGCAAGGCCTGAATCGGCAAAAGCACATGATCTTTTTCCGCTCTTGCAAGCCCTGCCCTTATCGTCGCTCCCAACCGGAAGCCCTCCGGCGGGTTTTCAAGTGCAATGCGGACCCGGCGCGTGCGCGTCTGCGCGTCCGCCTGCGGGGCGACTTCGCGCACCGTACCCTGCCCGGTTACGGTCGGGTCAGCCTGCAGCTGAACGTTAAACGGCGTTCCAGCCACGAAATATTCGGTCATGCTGTCGGGAATATCGAGAACCGCTTCACGAATATCCGGTCTCGCAACTGTCATCACCGCTTGTCCGGCAGCAACCACCTGCCCCACTTCGGCATTGGTTGCAGAGATGACGCCATCAAAATCAGGGCTTAACACGGCATAGCCGCGCTGATCTTCCGCTTTGCGCAATCCAGCCTGTGCTTTTTCAAGCCCCGCCTGTGCGCTGTCACGCGACTGTTTGGCAGCATCGTAATCAGCCTGAGAGATGTTGTTGCCCTTGAGCAAAATGTGCAGACGCTCTTCGCTGGCAGCGGCATTGGCATATTGCGCTTCCGCACTTGCGAGATCAGCCTTGGCAGACTGAACTGAAAGATCGAGTGTGGAGGGATCAAGCATCGCAACCATCTCATCTTTTTTGACGAGATCGCCAACAATAACCGGACGCGCGATAATGCGACCGAGAACACGGAAGGCCAGATCAGTCGAATAACGCGGCTCGATCGTACCAGCAAAGCTGGTCTGGATTGCAGGCTTCGGCGTTGCAATCGTGTAAAGAACAGGGCGGGCGGGCTCTGCTTGCGATGATTTGTCGTCATCTTTGCCACAGGCCGCAAGCGTTACAAGCGAACCAACAATGGCAACGCAGCTTAAAAATTTCATCGTCGATTTCATTGTGCGTCCGCCTTTTCGAGACCCTTTATAATCTCGGTTTGAGCACCGGATCGCAGCATCTGCGCGCCTTTGGTCACGATCAGCTCGCCAACATTCAAACCAGACGCAACAATGACCCGTTCCTTTTCATAGGCCAACACCTTGACCGGAACGAGCGTTGCAACCTGCGTGTCCTTTGCTACGCGCCAAACAGCCGTGCGACCTGAATCGGACGTCATGGCGCTCCATGGCAGGATCACGACCTGCTGGTTTTCCATATGGACCGTGCCTGTCACTGTTGCCCCAAGGGCCATTTGTTCAGGCGTATCGGCAATGCCAACTTTCACCCGCACGGTGCCCGTCTGTGCATCGACCACCGGTGAGATTTCCCGGATTTTCCCTTCTGCCTGAACGCTGTCGTCAGAAAGCAAGGCCAGAGTTACGTCCATGCCGATCTTGGCATAATTGACCAGCGTTTCCTGAACATCGAAGATCGCATCACGCGGACCGTCTTC
>Ga0256904_1000502_pt1 | contig 14030 bp, 13 predicted proteins | sample MC6MC0742MT_FD_190199 | JGI IMG/M metagenome (GOLD analysis project Ga0256904, IMG submission 190199) | Metatranscriptome of enriched soil aggregate microbial communities from Iowa State University, Ames, United States - MC6-MC0742-MT... | ecosystem: Environmental > Terrestrial > Soil >...
AAAGAACGGAGCCGGAGCGTTAAGGTCATGCGAAGCTCAAATCGAGGGCGGTTGATGTGCTAGCCACGAGCCGCGCGAGGATGCGCCTGCTCATAAACCGCCAGCAGACGCTCACGGTCGACTTCAGTATACACCTGCGTCGACGAAAGCGAGGCGTGTCCCAATAGCTCTTGAATTTGCCGTAAGTCGGCGCCCGCCGAGAGCAGATGCGTGGCAAACGAATGACGAAGCGCATGCGGTGTCGCCGTCTCGGGCAAACCGAGTTCGCGCCGCATACGCTCCATAGCCAATTGAATGAGGCGCGGTGAAAGCGGCCCGCCGCGCGCACCAAGAAACAATGGACCACCGTGGCTCAACGCAAACGGACAGAGCTTCACATATTTGGCGATAGCTTCAGAAACGATCGCCAATGCTGGGACCAGCCGCTCCTTGCCGCCTTTGCCCTTGATGTGCATCACGTCGCGGCCATTGAGGGGGGCGGTATCAGGCGTCAGGCTGAGAGCTTCGCTGATGCGCAGGCCTGCTCCATAAAGCAGCATCATCACGGCCGTATCGCGCGCCGCGATCCACTCCGTCGCGTGTTGGCTCTCAGGTCCAACGACCGATACGGCCCCATCGACCGTCAGCGGCTTGGGAACCGAGTGCGGAATTTTTGGCAGCGCCACCTGTAGCACCGCGCGGTTTTCGAGCCGGTCTTCCTTTTCAAGCCAGCGGAAAAACGTCCGCAGCGCCGAGAGTGACCGCGCCAGCGATCGCGACACCACTTTGCCCTTTCGTCGATGCGCCAGAAAGGCTCGGAATGTTTTGGCGTCGAGCCGGCCGAGATCGCCGAGAAACGGCGCATAGCCGAGATGGGATTTGAGGAAGGTCAGGAATTGACCGAGGTCGCGCGCATAGGCGTCGCGCGTTGCCGGACTTTGGCCGCGCTCATTGATGATCTGCGCCAGCCAAGTTTCGACGGCTTCCCGGAGATCCCCGCCAAGCGGCAACTCGCCGTCGGCTCCTAGAATCTCATCAAACCTTTGAGCTGCCATCGAGGCTCACAATAAAATCCTGGGCCACCCCACGTCATGGCCGCCCTCCGAGGCGGCCATCCAGGGCCACGCGGCAACATATTTCGCGCCCCCTGGATGGCCGGGCTTGACCCGGCCATGGAGTATCCAAGAATTAGCGTTCCGCTGACACGGTTAACGAAGCGTTAACGCGCCATCGTCTCACAGCAGTTTGCCGGGATTGAGAATGCCCTTGGGGTCGAGCGACCGCTTGATCGCCCGCATCATGTCGAGTTCGACAGTACCCTTGTGCGCGCGCAACGCATCGCGCTTCATTTGCCCGATGCCGTGCTCCGCAGAAATGGAACCGCCGAGTTCCGAAACGAGATCGAAGATGGCATCCGACATCGAGTCCCAAAGCGCGAGGTAGACCGCACGATTTGCGCCTTCCGGCTGGCTGACATTGTAATGCAAATTGCCATCGCCGAAGTGTCCGAACGGCACAGGCCGGGCGCCCGGCGCAATCCGTTCAACGACATTGGCAGCGCGCGCTAGAAATTCCGGGATGCGCGCGATCGGCACGGAAATATCGTGCTTGATACTGCCGCCAGCACCTTTCTGCGCCTCGGAAAACGATTCCCGGAGACGCCAGAAATCCTGTGCCTGTTGCAGCGAGCGGGCGATGACGGCATCGCGCATCAACCCTTGGGCATGTGCGATGGTCAGCAGCGTTTCGAGCGCACCTGTGGTCTGCGCGCCAGTCGTCCCATGCGAGAGTTCGATAAGGGCGTACCAAGGGTGCGCACTGATAAACGGATCGCGTACGCCCGGCATGTAGCGGATGGCGAAATCCTGTGCCCGCCGCGCCCAGAATTCAAAACCCGTCAACGCCGAACCGGCTTCCGTTTCCGCAATCCGAAAAAGTTTCAGCCCTGCAGCGGGCGAGTCGAGCGCAACGATTGCTGTCTCGCGCTCGGCGGGAATGGGAAAAAGTTTCAGCGACGCCGCCGTGATGACACCAAGCGTGCCCTCCGAGCCGATCAGGAGATCGCGAAGATCATAGCCGGTGTTGTCTTTCTTGAGCCGTCGCAAACCGTTCCAGACGCGACCGTCCGCAAGGACGACTTCGAGTCCGAGCGCCAGATGACGCGCGTTTCCATAGGCGAGAACGGCCGTGCCACCGGCGTTCGTCGCAAGCACACCGCCGATCATGGCGCTGCCTTCCGACGCGAGGCTCAATGGAAACAACCGGCCCGCACCCTCGGCGGCATTCTGCGCTTCAAGCAGCGTCACGCCCGCTTCGACGATCATCGTGCCGCCCGCGGCATCGACGTCGCGGACCGCCTTCATGCGTGCAAGCGACAGCACGATCTGATCGCCTCGTAGGGACGGAATTTGTCCGCCGACAAGTCCGGTATTGCCGCTCTGCGGCACAATCCCGATCCCAGCATCGTTGGCGAGCGCCAGAATACCCGAAACCTCATCCGTTGAGGCGGGACGCAGCACCACTGGCGTCTTGCCGATATACTTGTCCCGCCATTCGCGAAGATAAGGCGTCTGGTCCTCGGCCTGCGTCAGCGCGTTCGCCGCGCCGACGATGTCGGCGAAGCGGGCAATCAGGTCTGAGGAAATGGCATTCGATTGCACGCGCTCTTGTCCAATGCGATTGGCTTCATGCCGCTGCCGCTATTCGATCTTCTGACCCGTCTTCTTCCAGTCGTTGACGAAGGCGGTGAGTCCGGCGTCCGTCAGCGGATGCTTGACCAGCGATTTCAGGATCGAAGGCGGAATGGTCGCGACGTCCGCGCCGATCATCGCCGCTTCCTTGACGTGATTCACGGTGCGAATCGACGCCGCGAGAATGTCGGTCGAGAGATCGGGATAATTATCGTAGATCGTGCGGATCTCGCGAATGACGTCCATGCCGTTCAAGCCGATATCGTCGAGGCGGCCGATGAACGGCGAAACGAACGTCGCGCCTGCCTTCGCCGCCAGCAGAGCCTGATTGGCCGAAAAGCACAACGTGACGTTGACCATCGTGCCGTCCCCCGTCAGCGCTTTGCACGCCTTGAGGCCGTCGAGCGTCAGCGGCACCTTGATCGTCACGTTCTTCGCGATCTTCCGCAACACTTCAGCTTCGCGCATCATGCCGTCGTAGTCGGTCGCCGCGACTTCGGCGGAAACCGGACCGGGCACCACGGTGCAGATTTCCTTGACGATATCCTTGAAGTCGCGCCCCGCCTTCGCGACCAGCGTCGGGTTCGTCGTCACGCCGTCGAGCAGGCCCGTCGCGGCTAACTCCTTGATCTCAGCCACATCGGCGGTATCGACGAAGAATTTCATTTCTGGCTCCTGACTTGCGTCTCTTAACTTTTGGGCTTGCCTTTGGTGCGCCGCAACTTAAGGCAAACCTACCACGCTCGATTCTCGGGAGAAGTTTCTAGTCCGTTGAACGTCGATTTGGATAGTCTGCTCGAAATTCTGGATAACGGCGCTCAGCCAAGCGGTCGCAGCGTTCCCGTGCTGATGCCCGTCGCCCTCGATCAGACCTACGATTATCTGGTGCCGGAAGGGGTCGAGGTGCCGCCCGGCTCGTTCGTGCTCGTCCCATTCGGACCGCAAACCCGCATCGGCATTGTGTGGGATGGCCAACGTGGCGAGGGCAAGGCGGTCGATCCCAAGAAGCTCAAATCGTTGACGAGCCTGATCGACGCACCGCTCCTGCCCGAAATCTCGATGCGCTTCGCCGAATGGGTGGCACGCTATACCTTGGCGCCGCTTGGCATGGTGGCGCGCATGATGATGAGCGCCGACACGGCCTTCGAACCGCCAAAGCTCCGGTTCGGCGTCCGCATCGTCGAGGATGCGCCGCCGCCTCCCAAAATGACGGCCGCCCGCGTCCGCGTTCTCGACATGGCCGCCGATGGGCTCATTCGCGCCAAATCGGATCTCGCGCATCTCGCGGGATGTTCGACGGGTGTGATCGACGGGCTCGCCGTCACCGGCAACCTCGTCGAGGTGGCCATTCCCGAGCGCGTTTTTCCGCGTCCTGATCCGGCCCACGCGACGACCGGCTTCACCGACGAGCAGACTCGCGCCGTCGCGACGCTCGTCAGCGCCGTCGATGCCGGAAATTTCTCGGTGACCTTGCTCGATGGCGTCACTGGATCGGGCAAGACGGAAGTGTATTTCGAGGCTGTTGCGCGTGCCCTCGCAGCGGACGCGCAGGCGCTCATCATGCTTCCGGAAATCGCGCTGACGAGCCAATTCCTCGAACGCTTCGAGCGCCGCTTCGGCGTCGCGCCGGTCGAATGGCATTCGGCATTGAGCCCAGCCGAACGTGGCCGTATCTGGAAAGGCGTGGCGCGCGGTGATGTGCGTTGCGTCGTCGGCGCACGCTCGGCGCTGTTCCTTCCCTACTTGCAACTCGGCTTGATCATCATCGACGAAGAGCACGATCAGGGTTTCAAGCAGGAGGATCGCGTTCACTACCAAGCCCGCGACATGGCGGTGGTGCGCGGCAATCTCGGCAAGTTTCCCGTCGTGCTCGCTTCAGCGACGCCGTCGATCGAAAGCCATGTCAACGCGCTTGTCGGACGCTACCGGCATGCGGTGCTACCGGGCCGCTTCTCGGGCGTCGCGCTGCCGGACGTATCGCTGATTGATCTCAAGTCCGAAAAGCTGGAGCCGGGCAAATGGCTGGCGCAGCGTCTTGTCGGCGCGGTGCAAGAGACGCTCGAAAAAGGCCAGCAAACGCTGCTCTTTCTGAACCGTCGTGGCTACGCGCCGCTGACGCTCTGCCGCTCCTGCGGCCACCGGCTCGAATGCCCTCAATGCACCGCCTGGCTCGTTGAACATCGCTTCAAGAAAAAGCTGACGTGCCATCACTGCGGCTTCTCGCTGGCACTGCCGGAGAAATGCCCGAAATGCGCCGCGCCCGGCGCGCTTGTCGCCTGCGGACCGGGTGTCGAGCGTGTCCAGGAGGAAGTCGCCGAACGCTTCCCCGATGCCCGCGTGGCGCTGCTGTCGTCCGACCTGATTCCAAGCCTCACCGAAATGCGCGAGATCATTCGTGGTATCGAGGCGCGCGAATTCGACATCATCATCGGTACGCAGATCGTCGCCAAGGGACATAACTTTCCGGGCCTTGCTCTGGTCGGCGTCATCGACGGCGATCTCGGCTTGGCGCATGGCGCCGATCCGCGCGCGGCAGAGCGGACGTTTCAGCTTCTGCATCAGGTGACCGGCCGCGCCGGAAGAACGAGTTTTGTCGGACGCGGCCTCGTCCAGACCTATTCGCCCGACCATCCGGTGATGAAAGCCATCGTGGCTGGCGATCGTGATGCCTTCCTGAATTATGAGGTCAAGACGCGGCAGTCAGGGCTACTTCCGCCTTATGGCCGGCTGGCCGCGATTATCGTCTCGGCGCGCGACAAGGCACTGACCGAGGTAACCGCCCGCGAGATTGCGCGCCGCGCCCCGCCTTCGGACGTGATCTCCGTGCTCGGTCCGGCCGAGGCTCCGATCGCCGTAGTCCGTGGACGCCATCGTTGGCGTTTGTTGATCAAAGCCCCGCGCGATGCCGATCTTCAAGGCTATCTGCGTGCCTGGGCTGGAACCATTCCAAAACTCAAAAGCGACATCCGTATTACCGTCGATGTCGATCCCTACAATTTCCTTTAATTCGGCCGTTTGCGGGCTCCGCTACGGGCCCCATGCGCGGCATGTTTGCCATAAACGGGCGTGCCTCTCGCCGTCGCGGCGAAGCGGCGTTTCGCGAGCATCACAAATCGGCTAAACGACCTCGGGGCGTCGCGGGTAGCGCGGCGCATGATTGGCGCTCACAGCTCGAAAGATCTCCATGCCGCTCCGCATCGCCGTGCAGATGGATCCCATCGATCGCATCGACATTCGTGGCGACTCGACGTTCGCCATTCTGCTCGAAGCGCAAAAGCGCGGGCATGATATTTTCTACTACACGCCTGCGGATCTTTCCCTGCACGGCGACCGGCTTGTGGCGCGCGGCCAAAGCCTGAAGGTCGAAGACAAGCACGGCGCACATTTTGCGCTCTCAAATGCGCGCACCGAAAATCTCGGCCACCTTGATGTCGTCCTGTTGCGCCAGGATCCACCGTTCGACATGGGCTACATCACGACGACGCATTTGCTGGAGCGCATCCATCCGAAGACGCTCGTCGTCAATGATCCGGCGCAGGTGCGCAACGCACCGGAAAAGCTGTTCGTTCTGGACTTTCTCGATTTGATGCCGCCGACGCTCGTCACGCGCTCGCTCGCCGACGTCCAGGCGTTTCGCAGAGAGTACAAGGACATCATCGTCAAGCCGCTCTACGGCAACGGCGGCGCGGCTGTCTTCCGCCTCAAACCGGACGACGGAAATCTGGCATCGCTGGTCGAAATGTTCCAAACCGTGTTCCGCGAGCCCTTCATGGTGCAGGAATTCCGCCCCGAGGTGATAGACGGCGACAAGCGTATCATTCTCGTAGACGGAGAAATTGCTGGCGCCCTCAATCGCCTTCCGCAGGCCGGTGAGACGCGCTCGAACCTGCATGTCGGCGGCACGGCCGTCGCCGCAACTCTCAATGCGCGCGACGAGGAAATTTGCGCGCGGCTGAAACCGGAACTCAAAAAGCGCGGCCTGATCTTCACCGGCATCGACGTCATCGGCCCGTATCTGACTGAGATCAACGTCACGTCGCCGACCGGTATCCGCCAGATCCAGGGGTTCGGCGGCAACGACATCGCCGCGATGATTTGGGATGTCATCGAAACAAAGAGAAAAGCACGCCCGTCGTCGTGACGTTCCGAACGGAAGCCGCACGCCGCCTCAGAACGAAAGGCTATTTACACATGACGTCACATGGATTGGGAGGTTGGCTGGCATTGCGCATGTCGCTCGCCGCGCTCTGTTTTTGCGTTACGGTCATTCCGTTGCGCGACGCGGAAGCGCTGACCGCATCGCCGTTCGCGTCGCTGGTCGGCCGGTGGACGGGGGATGGCATCCTGGGCTTCAAAGAGAGCAAGCCCGAGCGCGTTAAATGCCGCGCTACTTATATTCTCGATTCTGCGGCGCAGAACGAATTGAAGCAGACGATCCGCTGCGCCACGTCATCGGGCGCCGTGGAAGTCATCAGCAACCTCAAAGAAGCAGCCGGAAAGTTGACCGGCCATTGGAAAGAAACGATCCACAATTTCGAAGGTGATTTGACCGGCGAGGTCACGCCGAAAGGCTTCAGAGTCATCATTCGCGGCGGCGACATTTCCGCGAATATGGACATCATGGTCCGTGGCAGCATGCAGGCCGTCGAAATTCAGTTCGTCAATTCGTCCCTGATCGGTCTGACGCTGGCGATGAAGAAGGGGTAAGTGCCTGCTTGTTGTGCCGCTTACGAAGCGCTGGGTTTGGCGGCCCACGGATCATAATCTCCGAATGACCAGACATGGCCGCCGGGATCCCGCGCCGCGTAGCTGCGTGCGCCGTAGCTTTGGTCTTCGGGATTCATGACGATCTCGACACCCGCGGCGACGGCTTTCGCATGGTGCGCATCGACGTCGTCGACGACCACGCAGACCGCTTGCGTGCAGCGGTTTCCACAGTCGCGGGGCATGGCCATGAAGCGTTTGCTGAACGCGCCCTTGGCGCTTGGCCCGATCATAATCATGCCATTCCCGAAGACGAGTTCAGCATGCATCACCGCGCCACTGTCGTCCCGGTAGACGGCAAAGGGCGTGAACCCGAAAGCCTCTTCAAGCCACGCGATCGCGGCCTCAGGATCGTCATAGCTCATGCACGAGATGACGTTGACCTTCGTTGCCTTGGGTCCTGCCGACATCGGCTTCCCTCCATGTTTCCTGCTGTTTCAAAGCGTGTTCTTTTTTGTTCTTGCCATCCTTACGGCATATTGTACTTCCCAAACCCAGAATCAGATGATAGTTCTCGGGGGAGGGATTGCCTATGAGGGCTAAATGTTCCTCTCCTGTGTTGCCTGGGGGGCTGATGATCAACGAAATCCGAATAAAGAATTTTCGGACGATCAAAGATGCTTCCATCTCGGGATGTCGTCGCATCAACCTTGTGGTTGGCGATAACGGCAGCGGGAAAACCGCACTATTAGAAGCTCTTTTTCTTGCTATGGGCAAAAGCCCTGAAGTTGCTCTTAGACTTAGAAACTGGCGTGGGCTTGAAAGTACCTTTAGCGGCTCACCACAGATAGTCTCCGACGCCATCTGGAGAGACTACTTTCTCGACTATGACACCGATAAACAGGTGAGAATTGAACTGGATGGATCTCACGCCATTGCCCGTCATCTATTTATTTCATATAAATCATCTTCGATCGAACTGCCGCTTTCGAGCCCGCGCGACGAAGATTATCAATTCCCCAAGCAGGTCGTCTTCGAATACATTTATCCTGGCTTGACGCAATCCTACTCTGTGGAGCCTCGCCTAACAGACGGAAACATTGCATTTCCGCCACCACCCTTCGACGCGCCAACCGAAGTCTATTTTTTCGCTGCGAATAGGACGTATTCATCGGGAGAGGCTGCTTCTCGTCTTTCGGTTCTTAGTCGGGCGTTTCGATCTACCGAGATAGTCGATATTTTCAGAAGTGTTTTTCCTAGCGTCATAGACTTATCGGTAGAAGTAATTGCAGGCCAGCCGGCGGTCTTCGCCCAAATCGATGGTCGCCGCGAGAAAGTGCCGTTGCCATCTGCATCCGGCGCAATGAACAAAGTTGCATCCGTGCTGCTTGCAATCCCACAACAACGCGGATGTGTTTTTCTCATAGATGAAATTGAGAACGGCATCTATTACGACCGCCTCCCGGCCGTGTGGCGAAGCATCCTGCATTTTTGCAAGTTGTATGATGGTCAAGTCTTTGCGACGACCCATAGTGCCGAATGCTTGCGGGCTGCAGCATTAGTCGCGGAAGAGTCGCCAGAGGAATTTGCTGTCATTCATACCGGCCCAAACGGTCCAAGGAAATTTGAGGGTAAGAAGCTCATCGATGCGATGAATTTCGACATTGAAATACGATGAAGGGAATCGGGGGGGATCGATTCAAGAGCCGTTGGCTACTCCTATGCGAAGGCTTGGGAGATATGCATCTCTTTGGGCGGTTACTTCGCGCACGTCGGCTTCCACAGTATGACGTGCGCTTTCCCGGGAGCGAATTAAATCCGACGGGCGGAAGGGGAAAATTCGGCAGTTACCTATCAGGGGCTGTGGAGGCACCGACGTTTAAGGAAAATACGCGTGCTGTTCTAATCATCACCGATGCTGATGCTGACAGGAATGAGTCGTTGCGACTTGTTCAAGCTACTCTACGAGAGAACGGCTTGCCCGTGCCAGAAAGAGAACGGCAGGTAGTTAGACATCAAGATTGGCTCGATATTGTCGTCTTGTTGGTTCCGTTGGCTGGAAATGGAAACTTGGAGACGCTGGCGCTTCCAGCGGCCCATCAAAAATGGCGGATGGCCGGAGCCTTGGATGCGTTCGTCACGGCTTCTCCGGCGAGAAATTGGGATGCAAGTAAGCAAGCGAAAATGCGCATGCAATCAATTATCGCCGCCAACTGTGAAGAGAAGCCAGATTCAGGATTTTGCCATCTGTGGCAACGCAACGACAGATATCATCTCGATCTTAATCACGATTGCTTCAACGACGTCGCAAGTTTTTTGGAACGGGGTTTTCTTGAGCTTTTGAACGCGGCGTGAGCCGCTTAAAGGCGGCTTCGACCGCTTCTTGGGCTTGATCGACCCCGTGTTCTTTCGCGGCTTCCTGAAACCGTTTGAACTGCTCTTTGGGGTCTAGCTCTGGTTCTTTGCGTTTAGGCATTCGGTCTCACCATTCGAACTGCCACTTATTCTACCATGATTTGATGCGTGGGCGTGGGAGGGAAAGAACCCCTCCCACATTCGTCTTACTTCCGGAACCAGTCGAACGGTTGAGTGTCGTACACCTGAATCCAAAGCTCGCCGGGCCGTGGCGTCGCTGGCGCAGTATGTCCGCGAACGAGTGTCGCTCGAGCTCCGGACAACTGGCTGACGTAGGCGCCAGAATCTGGCACAACGTGTCCAGGTCGCACGGTATTGCGATAAGTTGGTGGGAATAAACCGGTCATAAGCCGGCCCTTTCTGCCCTATGGGCTCTAAGCGGGCTGGACTTGACCGAACGAATCAGTAATTTTGAAGAATCGGGCGTGATTCGTCGTGCCCCGCGTCCAGACCCAATTGGCGCGAGGTATTGCGAAACGCTTGGGAGCCGGGCCTCTAACCCGGCATCCCGCCCGATGTCGCAACATCAACGTATCTATTTCGGTGATTCTTAAGTCTGCACCAACAGGTTGCGGGCGTTATTTCCTGTGTGTGACTTTTGCGTTCCTCTTTCGTGCCGAGCGAAAATCGGCACGCAACTTACTCGCCGAATCAGGCCTATCAGTCGTTCACTCGCACGTCAGTGCCGAGTGTCAGACGTTGGACCTTCGACTCTCTTGAACTCGACTGATGAGCTTTTGAGTTCATCTCTCCGCTTTGCCCAGACCGGCCAACGCCACGACTTGCTCTCCACATCCTCGCGATTGGCTTCAAGATAAGCGATGGTCGCGCGTAAGTGCACAATGGCGTCCCCGCGACCCACTCTCCGGTCCGTGTTGCCGCGAAGTTTTAGATGCCGCCATTTCCATGTCCATGCGCCGGGTAGCTGATTGATCCAGCGATTGATCGTTCGCGTCTCCCAGTAGACACTGGGGGTTTGCTCCGCGTCTTGCAGAACAGAGCGGAGCGCTAGAATGACCGCATCGACACGTGTTGTCATTTTCTGCCCCTAGCGTTGCGTGAGCGTTTTTGCACAGTTCGCTTTAATCTATTGAAGACTCGTTGCTTCTGATCAGAGTCCAGCCCTACCAGTCGTTCGATAGGTTAACCGCTTGCCTTGTGCGCCCTTGACCATGAGAGCGGCCCGCGCTTCGTCGGTCACGCCAAGGCCAATGCGGTTGTTATAGCGGAAATCAAACTCCGCCAGATAGCGGTGCAAATGCTTCTCTTTGCAGTGCTGGTAGGTGCCGCGCATCCCACGCTTGAAGACTGAGAAATAGCCTTCGACGGTGTTGCTGTGGATGGTCGGACCTTCCGGCACGTAGCGAACGTATTCGTCCTTGCCGTGGTCCACGCGGTCATGGCTGGCGAAATGGCCGAGCTGGAATTTGTAGAGCTGCGCCGCGTCGGTCATGATTGCGGTTTCGCGCTTTACGTTGGCGTTGATGATCGGAATGACTTCCGCAACGGTGCTGCCAGAGACGTGGTAGCTGCGCACGCTGCCGCCACGCTCAACGAGCGAAACGATGATGTTTTTGTGCTGCGAGCTACGGAAGGTCTGGCGGCCTTTGGGATGGGTTGAAGTGCGGCCGTAGACGGTTTCGTCCACTTCCACGACCTTGCCGTCACCGCCCATAGGAGGCATCAGCGAACCGGAGCGCATGGCTTCACGGATGCGATGGCCCATGAACCAAGCAGTTTTGAGGGTGACGCCCAAGGTGCGGTGAAGCTGGTTGGCGCTGATACCCTTCTTGGAGCCTGCGATCAGGTAGAAGGCTTGCAGCCATAGATACAGCGGCACGTGGCTCTTTTCGAAGATGGTCCCGACAGTCACCCGGAACTGCTTGCGGCAAGCGTAGCACTTGTAAAGGCCAATGCGGGTGGCTTTGCCTTCCATCTTGGAGACGCGCTTCTGTTCGAAGCAGTGCGGGCATTGTGCGCCGTTCGGCCAAATGCGAGCCTCAACCCACTTGTAGGCGGCTTCTTCGTTTTGCAGATGCTTTTGCGAAAGTAATGACATGACGAATCCCTCAATGATTCGAACCTATCAAATCACCGTGGGTTTGGCAAGTATAATATCGCCCATCCTTAACGCCGTTCGCTAGCCTGTAGCTCCGTCGAACGGCATTGGGGGCGCCATGTACGGCCAAATCTCGACGCTTGCATTCATCGGCATCGAAGCGCGGCCTGTTGAGGTTCAGGTCCGCGTCACGCCCGGCGCTGCGGCCTTCGCCATTGTCGGCCTGCCCGACAAGGCCGTTGCCGAAAGCCGTGAGCGGGTGCGCAACGCGCTGCACGCCGTTGGCCTCGGTCTCCCCTTCAAGCACATCACTGTCAATCTGGCCCCCGCCGATCTGCCGAAGGAAGGCAGCCATTTCGATTTGCCGATTGTTCTGGCGATGATGTCGGCGATGGAGGCCATCGCGCCGGACGCCATCGCGAATTATGCCGCGATCGGAGAGCTCGCGCTCGATGGTTCGATCCGCGCCGTGCCCGGCACGTTGCCGGCTGCCATCGGTGCGAATGCCATTGGAAAGGGGCTGATTTGTCCGGCTGCATCGGGTCCGGAAGCGGCCTGGGCGAGCGAGGATCTGGACATCCTGGCGGCCCCTCATCTCCTATCTCTCGTCAACCACTTCAAGGGCCTGCAGACGCTGTCGCGGCCAAAGCCGAATAGTCTTCCCACGCAAAGTTCCCACAACGATCTGCACGACATCAAAGGTCAGGAAACCGCCAAACGCGCCCTCGAAATCGCCGCCGCCGGAAATCACAATCTGCTGATGATCGGTCCTCCGGGATCGGGAAAATCGATGCTGGCATCCCGCATGCCATCGATCCTGCCGCCGCTGCAGCCGGAGGAAATTCTGGAAGTCTCGATGGTCCATTCGCTCGCCGGCGAACTCGTGGCGGGCAAACTGACCGTCGACCGGCCGTTCCGCGCGCCGCATCATTCAGCCAGCATGGCATCGCTTGTCGGGGGCGGTTCGCGGCCACGGCCAGGGGAAGTCTCCCTCGCGCACCACGGCGTTCTCTTTCTCGATGAGCTTCCCGAATTTCAGCCGAACGTGCTTGACGCTTTGCGTCAGCCACTCGAAGCGGGCGAAACCGTCATCGCGCGCGCCAACCATAGAATTTCCTATCCGTCGCGCATTCAGCTCATCGCCGCAATGAACCCATGCAAATGCGGCGGAGGCTCACCGGGCGAAAGTTGCCGCCGTGGCCCACGCTGCGCTGCCGACTATCAGGCGCGCGTCTCGGGGCCTTTGCTCGATCGTATCGACCTTCAGATTGAGGTCCCTGCAATCTCCGCTGCCGATCTCGTACTGCCGCCGCCGACCGAAGGTAGCGCCGAAGTTCGGGCTCGCGTTTCGACAGCGCGTGATCGCCAAAGATCGCGCTACAAGGCGCTGGGCGTGAAAGGCATTCGCACGAACGCCGAATGTCCAGCGACGCTTCTCGAGCAAACCGCAACGCCTGATGAAGCCGGATTGGCACTGCTGCGCCACGCGGCCGAAACACTCGGTCTTTCGGCGCGGGGTTTTCATCGCACGCTGAAAGTCGCGCGAACCATTGCCGATCTCGAAGGTTCTGAAATTGTTTCCCGTGTGCATATCGCCGAAGCACTAAGCTATCGCGGTGAAACGTTGCGCCAAGCGCGTGCCGCGTGAGGCAGGGAAGAATTCCGGCGAGACGAGGCGAGAATGGATTTCCCGGACTCTTCCGTCATTCGCTCCGCCGACTACGATCCCGACGCCTTGACGCTCGACGTCACATTCGCAAGCGGCCGCATGTATACCTACTTCAACGTGCCGGAACGGAAATTTGACGGCCTGATCACGGCGTCGTCGGCTGGCGAATACTTCAACCAGCATATTCGCGATCAGCACGCATTCCGTGAACGCAGCTAAGTGCTGGAACACATAAAAAAGAAAACGCCGGAGCTTTAGGGCTCCGGCGTTAAATTGGTCAGACGATATCGGCGCGTTCGCTCAGGCAAACGCCGACTTAACACCGGCCAGCATCGCTGCGGCTTGAGCGGCGTTGCGCAACAAGCACGCAATCGTCATCGGGCCGACGCCACCCGGCACTGGCGTAATCGCGCCGGCAACCTGAGCACACTCGGCATAAGCAACGTCGCCTACGAGCTTGGTCTTGCCGTTATCCGACGGCACACGATTGATGCCGACGTCGATGATCGTTGCG
>Ga0256904_1000529_pt1 | contig 13465 bp, 4 predicted proteins | sample MC6MC0742MT_FD_190199 | JGI IMG/M metagenome (GOLD analysis project Ga0256904, IMG submission 190199) | Metatranscriptome of enriched soil aggregate microbial communities from Iowa State University, Ames, United States - MC6-MC0742-MT... | ecosystem: Environmental > Terrestrial > Soil >...
GATCATCAAGCACGGCATAAAAATGTCCGCGATGCCGGCTTGGCCGACGCAGAAGCGAGATGATGAAATTTGGTCGTTGGTCGCATACTTGGATCAACTGAGAAAAAATCCGCAATTCGAAACACCTCCGCAAGAGTCGCCACGACGGCCAGGCATCGGAGGCACGGTGTCGCTTAATGCCTGTTTCAGTTGTCATGGCGCCGACGGAAACGGGAGGGATGATGCCTTTCCGAAGCTCTCGGGGCTTAGCGCCCAATATATTCGACGGTCGCTCGAAGACTATCGAGCAGGTCAGCGAGCAAGCGGGTTCATGCAACCCTTTGCGGCTGGCTTGAGCGATATAGATATCGAAAATTTCGCTGCTTATTTCGACAGGCTGGAGCGTGGCTCGTACCCTCAAGGTGTCGAGTTCGATCAGAAGAAAATTCAACAAGGCGCGCGAATTGCCGAGTTGGCTCACAACACGCGGGCTATGCCAGCATGTCAATCGTGTCACGTCAGAGACAATCCAAAGCGGCTATCCAACATTCCGGATCTTGCTGGTCAGCCAGCAAGCTATCTAAGCACCCAGTTGAAACTTTTTCGGTCTGGGACGAGGGCGAGTAGTTCGGACGCGAAGATCATGGTTCGCATTGCGCGGAGTCTTAGCGACGCCGACATCGAGAATGTATCGACCTACTTTGCCGCGCTTCCAGCGGAATCGCGCGAAGTTAGTAAGGAACATACAGATCCTCTGCTACTGCCCGGCCCCGAGAAAGGCGGCCGCCAATAGGTTGGTCAGTCGAGAAGAATTGTTTCATCGATCTGATAGCAGCAATCCCGAAATGATCATTCTAGAAGTGAGGGCCCTGCTGGATTTTCGGGTGGTGTAGTTGGATAGATGGCGTGGTGGCTTTGGACTACAACACACAGTCCCCGAACATATCATGGCGCCATTGGGTGTCGCTGGGGATTCGGGAACGCAATAGCGATCGAGTGCGGTCAGCGGCGTCTTCGGTAGCCTACGCTGCTCACCAAACGACGTAGAAGTTAATGCAACCTATTCCAAGCGCGACTTGTTAAAACCTCAGAAGGAGTGCCGCCGATGAGGGCAAGGCACATCATATCCAGTGGCGGCTTCAGCCCGGAAGACGTTATCTATTTGACCGACGCTCTAGAGAGCGTCTGGCGGGACGTGGAAGCTCTCCAAAAATGCAATGGCCTAGATCGAGCCACCGCGCGTGAGGGCTTGGCACTCACGATCCTATGCCTCTCGCCGCGCAGTGCGCACCTGTCAGCCGAAGAATTTTGCTATGAGGTCAAACGCGCATTCCTGGAGCAAGCTCAGTTGTCTTTGTCGGCATTGGGATGAGACGCGATTCAACGCCAATCTGCGATCACGCAATATAAGCCCTGCTAACGCAGCTCGGATAAAGTGCTCCGCTTCGCTTTCTGGCATCCAGCCGTCGGGGGCAATCGACTTCCGCTTCTGGGACACGTCAGCGATCCCGCTTGGTCTCGATGCGATAGCGGCGAAGCTTGCCCTCGAGCTTCTTTGACGTCAGCGTAAAGCCGAGCTTCTTTTGACTGTTCCGGCGAGGAAGCCGCGGACGCTGTGTTGCTGCCAATCCGTTGCTTCTATCATTTTCGGATACGACGGTCTCCATGGTTCAGCCAAGAGCGGCAACGACACGCTCGTTGCAGGTACCCATTCCAAGGGATATATGTTTCTCTTACTTTTATTCCAATGAGATTATCATGGAGTCGAACTGGCACTTTGCGGCTCCCGCAACTTGGTTGGTAGCCTTGTGCGCAATAATTGCGCCCGATGTAACGCTTGCGGCTGACGTGAATCTCATATGTGGACGCGCCGACGTATTCAATCCGAAATGGAATGCTCCGCTCGCCTTCGTGTTTTCCGGCGATACACGCGGTACGCTTGCGGTGTCTGGCGTACTCGGCGAGTTTGCCATCCCAGCCACGCGCAAGCCCCTCACCATCGAACCTGTCATTCACGGGGAATCGATCGACGGAGTTGCCAAAGCCCGCGTCATACTACCCGCTCTTGCCGATCTCGAGTCGTGCATCGACAGGAAGGCCGGTCGGGGCGCCAAGCCACCCTCCGACGACTATCTCAATGCGCATGCGGCGTGCCTGCAAGAACTCGAGCCGTCGCCCCAGGGCGTCGATGTCGTGGCCCAGATCAGGCTCGGCATTTCTCACGATCCCGAGGATACGAGCGGCGAGGATGCCTTCGTCGTCTTCAAGGTCGAGTACGTTGGTCAAAGCAAAGCGCCGGACGGTAAGATGTTCGTAGAAGTGTTTCCTGCAAAGTGCGTGCTGCAGAAGTGAGGCCAACGTTCAATTCGCGACGTTCTGTGCATCCCGGGCATTTTGAGCTTTCGCTGCGGAGCGTTCGGTAGGCGTCACGCAAACACCGTCACCATCCCAAGCGTCACGCCATACGTAGCCCGAGCGGCAACCGCCTGAGGCGGTAGCGTTGTTCGGCCCGTTTTCATTTTGCCGCCACGCAATCTTTCGTTCCGCCCGCGTCACGCAGACGACATCGGACTTGCCGGCATTCCTTTGAACAAAACCCGGCTTGCATCGTGAGGGCGAATTGACCTGTCCCATGCCGCCGCTATCACCGTCCGTGCTGCGTAGGCCCTGCAATGCGTTCTGCGCCAGGGCGATAGCACGCTCGCCCTTCGTGACGCAGATCACGTCCCCATCCCACGCCTCGCGCCAGACGTAGCCGGGTCGGCATCCGCCAGATTCGGTCGTATGCTGCGCAGCTTCCGCGTTCTGCTTTTGCGTGAGCGCACGCTCGGTTCGCGTCACGCAAATGAAGTCGTTGTTTTGCGGATCCCGCCAAACAAAACTACCTTTGCACTTGGTTTTCTTTCCATCGTCATCGCTATCCGCATGCTTGGCAGGTTTGGGATGGGCGACCGGTGGTGTTTCAGCGCCCGCGATACCGGTGCTGCGGCTGGCACTCTTGATATTCTGCAATTTCGCTGCCGAGCGTTCTGCAGGCGTCACGCAGACGCCGTCGCCATCCCAGGCGTCGCGCCAGACGAAACCCGATTTGCAGCCGCCCGACGGTGTACTCTTGTTTGCGGCGTTTGCATTCTGCTGCTTTGCCACTGCACGCTCGTTTGGCGTGACGCAAATGCCGTCGCCGTCCTTTGCGTCACGCCACACAAAGCCGCTTTTGCAGAGGTATACAGGATTGGGCGGTCTGGGTTTGGCTGGCGGGGGAGCCGGTTGGACAGGTACGGCTACGCCGGCGTACTGGCTGCGCATCGCATCCTTTTGGTTCTGTCCATGGGCTGTCGCCCGCTCCTCCGGCGTGACGCAAACGCCATCACCGTTCCAGGCGTCGCGGTATACGAATCCCGATTTGCAGCCGCCCGCCGCTGTCGCGTGGCTTTTCGATTTGGCGTTTTGCGTTTTGGCGGCGGCTCTCTCTTCCGGCGTAACGCAAACGCCGTCACCGTTCTTAGCGTCACGGTAAACGAAGCCGCTCAGGCATCCGATTTTCGGCGGCGATGCGGCTAGTGCCTCCCCGCCGATCGCGGTGATAAATATGGCTGGCGCAGCGGCGATGAGTAAAGCTCGGAACATACATCACCCAAAAAATATTGCTTCGCAAACAACCGTAACGACAGGCAAATCAGCGGCACCAACCATCCGGCGCGAACGATATTGACAATATAGGTGTTTATCTCATTCGAATGGACCAGAATTATCTGCTATCATAGCAATTCAGAAAATTGCCGACAATCCCTTCTCTGTGCGGATGATTTTTGCTGCACACGCGGATTGTGTTGGACCCTAGCCAATTGCGGCGCCGGCGGAGCATATGGAGCAAGCGTTGCATCCGAGTGCGGTTTGGGACTGGAGGCGCTTCTTCAGTTTGCGTCGCAGTACAATCCAACGACGGTCTATCCCAGTCATCTTTACCACTTTGGTATCGATCTTTTTCTCATTCAGCGCGCTCGCCACCGATGCGTGCGTCGAAGAGCAGGAACCGAACGAAAGTCCCGAGACCGCGCAGGCCTTCAGCGGTAACTTCTGTGTCCAAGGCACGATCTCCGATTCCGACCAGTCGATTTTTAATTGGACAGTTGATGCGGACGCTGCGAAGCGCCCCTGGACGGTGGACCTTGCCGGACCTCACGGCCAGCAGACCAAGGTTCAGATCCATCGGCTCGAAGAACCGGCTGAAGGCGAAAATCCTGCGGTCGTCGGGCCGGAGCTGAGCAGTCTGGCGACTCCGGCCGGTGCCGATTCAGTTCAGCGTGCAAACTTCTTCGTTACGCCTGGCGTGTGGCTTGTCGGCGTTTCGACGAGTGCCGGCCAAGGGGGCGCGTTCCAACTGTCGTTCCGCAGTTCGGATGACGGTTCCGCGGATCAGGCCGCTGCTGCCGGCGCCTCTGCGGATCAGGCAGCTCAGGTCGCGGGCCAGTTCGCGCTTAAGGGCGTGCTCGGTAGCGAAAGCTGGTCATCGTGGCAACTTTCTCCGATCGAGGCGCGCAAGCGTTGGATTTTGACCGCGACGGCACCTATCGGCGCGAACGTGGCGCTAGAACTGCAAAGCCAGGATGGCAAACCGATCCTGACATCAACGCAGATTGCCGAAGGACGTCTCGAACTGGCCGATATCGGACTTCCGGCCGGAACCTACCGCATCCACCTGACGAGTACCGACTCCCAAGCCTATCCCTATTCGCTTGAAGCTGCGTCTCAAGGCCCGCGTAGTCCGGGTCGGGAGGAGGAGCCGAACGACAGCGTGCTTTCTGCCCGGCCGTTATCGCCCGGACAAACTATGACCGGCCGCATCGGGCACCTAGGCGATGTCGATACTTACGTGCTGCCGACGACTGCAGCGGGTCAGCTACTGAGCGTTCGGCTCGGGGGGCAAAGCCGCGCCATCAGCCGGCTATGCATCGGAGGCGCCGACGGCGCCGTCCTTCAATGTCGCGAAGGAGTGATGCCGAGCCTGGACGATATCGGCGTCACGGATGCGCATCGGTTTCTCATCATATCCGGTGGGTCGAGCCCTGACGCCACTTACGATCTCGCCGCGCACGTCACCGGCCAGCAATCGGCCGACGCCGAGAGCGAGCCGAACGACACGAGCGATTTGGCGAATACGCTCGCCGTTCCGTTGATGCGCGGCCGCTTCGTCAATGCCGACACCGACGTCTTTCGCTTCAAGGCATCAGATTCGAAACCCTTCACACTGAAGTTGACGGGCGACGCGGCGACGTCGCTGGAAGTCACCGACATGCAGGCTCAATCATCGGCGCGGGTTGAACGCGCGACGAGCGCAGACGCGAACCCCGTTGCGGGCCCCTTGCAGCTTTCAAACTTGACGCTCGCGCCGGGCGACTATCTCGTCGTCGCAAAAGGCACGGACGGCTCATATACGCTGGAGACAACCGTTTCCACGGACGCGGCCGCTGCGTCTGCCCTGCCGATGGAGCGCGAGCCGAACGATGCGGTCGAACAGGCGCAAGCTCTCCAGGAAGGACAGCGCGTCGCGGGTGTGATTTCGCCGGATGGGGATATCGATCAGTTTCGCTTGTCGATCGTAACGCCCGAGGACATCAAGATCCACCTCGAGCCGGATCCAGGCTGTCCCATCGTGTTCGCTTTGAATTGGGATAGCTGGTCGGGGTCGATGCCGAAGGCTTTAGTTTCGGACAAGAGTTTTGCCTACACAGCCCGTCTGCGGCCGAACGACTACACGATTTCCCTACAGCACGATACGCAGTGCGCGATAGCGACCCGTTACACGATCGGATTCGACGCGACAAACCTCGCGGCATTCGGAGACGTCGAACCCAATGACTCCCTTGCCGAAGCATCTGCGATGCCGCCAAACCTGAAAGTCGAAGGCACGGTTGGACAGTTCACCGATGCCGATTGGTTCAAGTTGCCGAAGGTCGAGAACGACACGGGCGTTTCGATCGTCGCGACCGGCGAGATCGAAGTCGCATTGACGGACGGCAAGCCGATATCTTCCGCGCAGCTGTCCCAGCCGACGATCATCGCGAGCGGTGACAGCGGAGAGTCCGTCAAGGGCACAGTCCCCGCTGGCGTTACGGCAGCGATCCGCGTGATGGGCAAGGGCGCTTATACGCTTGCCGTCACGATGGACGGTCATACGACGGTCGCGACCGCCGACGCACCGGCATCTTCCTTGTCCACGGCAAAGAATTCGGACGAACCGCCAGCAGTCGCCGAGCCTGCGCACCGAAGCAACGCTGCGTCAGGCGCGCTAAAAGCGGAGCTGAAATTCGCGACACCTGAAATTGCGGCTTACTGGCATCGGGGCCAAAGGGTGCCGGGCACACTGAAGGTCAACAATGCTGAGAGCGCGCCGGTCGAAGTAACGTTCGCGACGACAGGACTTCGGCCCGGCTGGCGCCTTGATCTCCCGCCGACGGCCACCATTGCCGCCAACGGCTCGCTCGAGATGCCGCTCGCGCTCGAAGTGGCGGCCGACCCCTACGCAGTGCGCCCGACAAAGATCACCGTATCGCTGACCAAGGGTGCGAGCATTCTTGCAAGCGCCAGCGCAAGCATCGCGGCGTCGATCTCGGCGCAACCGATCGGCGATCACCTCGCATTCGAACTGCCGGATGAACTCCTCGGCGGGTTCAATGTCGCGTGGACCGCGCTCGGCGGAACGCTTGTTTCCCCGCCTGAAGGCGCCAACGATGAAAACGGCCTATCGAACATCAACGATGGCCTGAGTTCCAATGCAGGATACATCTTCGACGCGGCGTTGCTGCCCCAGATGGTGACGGTCCGTTTCGGCGGCGACAGGACGTGGCCTGTGCGAGGAATTACGATCAATCCGCAGACGCCCGGCGTCTGGCCGCCGGAATACATGGCAAACTTCGAACTTCTCCTTTCTGCCGATGGTGCGACGTTCGAGCGGGTCTTGACGGGTGAAGTCAGTCAACAGCCGAGCGAGCAATCGTTCGTGCTGCCGAAGGCTATTGAAGCAAAGGCTGCGCAGCTGCGCATTCTCTCCAACCACGATGGCAACCTCGGCCGCGTCGCGGTTAGCGAATGGAAGGTGATCGTCGATCCGCAGGTCGGGATCGGCGCGGAACTCGATATCGCGGACACCCTTCGGGGTGGGCACGTCGTCTGGTCCGATCCGCTCATCTCGGCGGAAACTCCGGTCGTTAAGGGGATGCTTGAGGAAGGCGGCGCAGGGCCGGTGGTTTCAGTGCCTTCTGGAGTCGCACCGCAGGTTACGATCGCGTTTCACGAAGATCGCGCCGCACAGATCACCGCGCTGGAATGGATCGACTCCGAACCGGCAAACGGCGCTATGACGTTTGCCGCGGTGATTATCGATGCTTCGACCGAGACGCCGCTGGGTCCGTGGACAAGGATCGGCGAATGGAAGCTCGGCGAAGGCAAGCCTTCGACTAAGAAGTTCGATAAACCGATCTGGGCTCGCTTCCTGCGCTTCACGTCTACCAGGAAGGCAGGCGACGGCGGAGAAACACTCCAATTCCCGACGAAGCTACGCGTGATCGAGCGGGCAAGCGACGCAAACTACCGATCGATATTGGGAGAGTGGGGACAATACTCGGTCGCGAGCTTCTATGAGAAAACGCTGCCGGCGCCGCCGGTAGCGAAGCCCGAAAGCGACGACAACGATTCACGCGAAAAGTCCGAGCCGTTGCCCATGGAACAGCTCGTCTCGGGCCGGGTCGAAATCGGCCGCGATGAGGACTGGTTCAAGATCGTACAGCCCGAGGGCATGGATAGGCTCACGATCACACTCGGCGGCGAGCCGACCATTGGAGCCGATATTTCGCTCTTCGATGAGGCTGAAAAGCCCGTCGTGCTCGTCGACACGGGTGGCACACCGCGCGAAGCAGATTTCGAGGCGCGTGTCGTGCCCGGCAAGACATACTATCTGAAGGTGTCGCAACCCCCGCACTCGGTGATGATCGCCTACGACACGTCGGGGAGCCTGCTCGCCTTCATTCCAATCATCTACAACGCCCTCGAAGTGTTTGCGGCGGGAGTTCATCCGGGACAGGAGGCGGTCAACTTCATGCCGTTCGATCGTCCCGCCATGCTGCCCGATTTCAGCGATCAGCCCGGTATCCTGAAGCAGGCTTTGGCTAAAGATCCTCGTGAAAGCACGACCAGTGGCTTGGAGGGAACCTCCATTACAGCCTTGCGCAACCTCTCGACACGGCGAGGAACGCGAGCGCTGCTACTTGTGACCGACGCTGCGAGTTCGACTCTCGAAGCGACCACCGACCTATGGAAAATGATCGAACAGACGCGCCCCCGCATCTTCGCTGCTCACGCAGGCTCGTTCGACGATCCGTTGCGCGAAAAGGAGACGATGCAAGATCTCAGTCTCGCAAGCGGCGGGCATTACGCCTCGTCGCGGAGCCAGCCCGAGCTTGACGTTTCCTTCGACCGCGTCGCTGCATGGCTACGCCGCCCCGCGGGCTATACGCTGCTCGCGAAGGCCGGGAAGGCGGCGCCTGCGGAACCCGGCCGCCTAGTTGTCGCCTCGGCCGCAACTCCGACCAATAGCGAGGCAGCGCCATCCGAAACGCGGCAAGGCGGCCTGGAGATCGTTCTCGATGCTTCGGGAAGTATGTTGAAGCATATGGATGGGCGTCGCCGGATTGAGATCGCACGCGCATCGCTCGCAAAGTTGGTGAAGGACCATCTCAAGCCGGACGATCACGTCGCGCTGCGCGTTTTCGGGCACGACAAGCCCGGCTCGTGCGAAACCACGCTTGTGCAGCCGCTCGGCCCTCTTGATGCGGACGCGATGACGGCAACGGTCAACGGCATCGTTCCGCAAAATCTGGCCAAGACGCCGATTGCAGCCTCGCTGAGCCAAGTCGAAAGCGATCTCAAGGACGCGACGGGAACGAAGACGGTCATCCTTTTGACGGACGGTGAAGAAACGTGCGCCGGCGATCCTCGCGCGGTCATTTCCACGCTCGCGGCGCACGATATTCAGGTTCGCATCAATATCGTGGGATTTTCCGTCGACGATCCAATGCTTAAGGGCGAGTTCCGTGAATGGGCTCGAATTGGCCGTGGCCGGTATTTCGATGCCGCTAAGGCCCAGGATCTGGACAGCGCAATTGCGGCCGCCGCCGATGTGCCATTCGCGGCGTACGACACCAATGGCAATGTCGCCGGCCAAGGCACGGTCGATGGTCCCGAAATTACTGTGCCGGCCGGCCATTACCGCGTCGAGGTCGCTTCGACGCCGCCTCAGATATTCTCTGACGTGATGATCAAGGAAAGAGATGTAACCAAGTTGAGCGCCTCTAAGTAGTACTATCGTCCGCATAGTGTGTAATCTACGCTCTTCTGCGTAGTGACCGATGAGGTCTGAAATGCCATCCATCCGGTCGAGGTTGAGAAAGGCCCTGACGCTGGTTCTGGCAGCCCAGTTCGCGCAGGCTTGGCCGCTTGCGACCATCGCAGCAACGTCGGTCTCAAATGATGTGACGCGCGCGACGACGTATAGCGCTCAGATCGAAAGGAGCTTGAACGCCATCGAGGACGGCCGCCGGCAAACGCCGCGCGATCGCTGGGATCCGCAGTACGTCGTTGACACTTACGGTATCGATCCCGCTGCGCTCTTCGCCTTCGTTCGCGACAACGTGACGTGGGTTCCCTATCGAGGATCACTCCGCGGGCCGGTCGGCGTTCTGATGGATCGCAACGCGAACTCTCTCGATATGGCGCTTCTGCTTGCTGACCTCGTGGCGCGGTCCGGACGTCAGGTCAGGCTGGCGCACGGGACTTTATCGAACGACAAGATCGAAATCCTGTGGCGGGGATTTGAAGCAAACGCTGCCGCGATGCGGGCGCGACCGCGCGACGTTGTCGGAGTTAGCCGGGAGGCGGAGCCTCGGGTGCAAGACCCCGTCTCGGCTCCTGCAACCGCGACGGTTCCTCCGTCGAATAAAGCCGCGTCAGCACCACCGGCATCAGCTCCTGTACCGCCTTCCTCAAAAAAAACTGCACCCGCGGCCGCCAAAGACGCTGGCGGCTCGGCGTTTTCTCCAATGGGCGGCGCCGGCTCAATGTTCGAGCAGCTCACGCAGCCCGATGCACCTCCTGCCACGAACGCCGAGGCTGCCGAGCTTTACGAACTCGATAAGGCGGCCGCGGAAAGGAAACTCGCCGCCGCAGCCTCATCACGAGCGAGCGATGCCAACGAACTTGACCAGCGCACGGTCGAGCAGGGAGACAGGCTGCTCGCGATGTTGAAGTCCGAGGCAAGCGAAGCCCGCAAGTCGAAGGAAAGCGAGCGCGCCAGAGCGGCGTTGCAAGACCATTGGTGGGTGCAGGTCGAATCGAAGGGCGCGTGGATTGACTACGATCCGCTTAACCCTGACGGCTCACCTAACAAATCGATGACGGCGGCAACGGAAACGCTGTCGCCGAATTCGTTGCCGCAGGGGCAAAAGCATCGCGTACGGTTGCGGGTCGTTGCGGAGCAGTTGCGGGATGGCAAGCTCAGTGAAAATTCCATCTTCGAACATGACTTCGATCCTTCTCAAGTCATCGGCAAGCGAATCGCACTCCGGCATCTGCCGCTGTTGTGGCCATCCGATTGGGACGCGATCACGCCGGATGACGTGCAAGAGAAGCTTTTTGCTGCGTTGCTCACGCAGAAAGAATGGATGCCATCGCTGACCGTCGATGGCGAGGGCTTCCAGCAGGCCAGCATCCTCGACACAGGAGTTATCAATCCCGACCCGCAGCCGCGCAGCAATCCATTTCTATCACTGGCGTTTCCGGCAGCCGGAAAGGTCGGCCGTGTCGCCGATCTTTTCGATCAAATGTTGAGCGAGCAGGCGACCCCCGAGGATATCGAGAGAGAGAAAGAAGCTGGCGAGAAAGCGCGCGCCGAAGGTGAGCTGACGGCCGAATGGCTCGAATACACGATCGACATTCCGGGTGAAGAGTCCAAAACGGTTCGCCGCGAAATCTTCGACATACTTGGCCCTGCGCTGCGCCAGTCGGGCGACCTCGCGAGTTTCCGTCTTGACGAAAAGAAGCGGCTGGCGCGCGCCGGTGGCGAGATGACCGAAACCGACCTCGTCATTCTTCCTTGCTGGCCCGCCGCGACTTATCTTGCAGACAAGACTGCCGAGCTGGCCTTGGCCAACAAGTCCGTTCTGAAGGAATTGTCACGTGATCCATTCGGCAAGTCGCCGCCGAATTCGATCGAGATGTTCTCCAAGATGACCGGGATGGCGGCACCGGCCTATCTCTATTCAGCGCTTCGCTCGGAGGTGCGGTCAACGATCGGTTCGGTGTTCATCGACCGTCCGCAAGTCGTCGCCCAGCACGGCGTTCTCACTCGTGTTGGTCCCGGCGAATTGACGGCGAAGGCGGCTCTCGACGTGATCGAGAATGGTGTTGGGGCCGATCCTTTCGGAGACGATGCGTTCAAATTGCGCATACTGCAGGGCGTTGCCGACACGAATGCCGAGGCGATCGCGTTGTCAGGCAACGGCGAGAACGTCGGTGAAGCGTTCAAGCTCGCAGGGGCGGCGGGCACGTGGACGATCTTTCGGCGGGCGGACCGAGACAGACTCAAGACTTTGGGTCTGCCACCCGATCTGACGGCTCGGCTTTTGAGCGACCTCGATGCGGGTCACGCCGTTGTGGCCCCTCCCCCTAATGCTCCGGCAAAGGAGCGCGTTGGATGGTGGCGTGTCGATCTTGCCACGGGCACGACGCTTGGGATGGGCAATCGCGGCTGGGGCCAGGACCTGGTGGAATATGCGTTTCAACTGACGATCCAGGTGATGATGGCCCAGATCGCCTGCATGGCTTACACGGCCGCCGGAGAGGCGCGGGACTGGGGCTTCAAGAAGCTCGGCATCGACGGTGACGACGAGCAGCCACCTAAGAATTTGGGTGACGACGGAGCCGAAACGAAGGCGCCACGAAGAAATCCGGAGGCCACTCGGAACGATGGCGAGACCAAAACGCAGACGAATGATACCCCCCCGCCGGCCAATAATAGTCAGCCGCCGCGCAACAATACGCCGCCTGCGCAACAGAACACTCCACCGCCGCCGACCGCCGATTCCAACTCCGATGCCAGCGACGGACCGCAGACGACATCTAATCCCAAGCCTGCGCCGCCTCCGGAGCCGGACGACCTCTTCAACAAGGAGCCGCGAAAAGATCCGTTCGAAACCGAATTCAAAGAGCTGCCGGGAGTCGCGTTGCCGCAAAAGCAGGGAGCCGGCCCCAAAGCTCCGCAAAAGCCCAACGTTACGCACGTCGAAGTGCCGGCCGCGCAACCCTCTGCATCGCCAACGCCAGCTAAGAGTTCGCCGCCCCCCGCGCCCGCTCCGGCGCCTTCGCAGGCTCCGAAAGAGTCAGCAAAGCCAGCGGAGGATACCGGCCGGCTCGATGCAATCCGCAAACAGACCGGTGATCGGAAAGCCGCCGACGCGGCTTATCGCGACGCCATCGTGCGCAGCGAAACCAATCCGAATGCGCAAAACCAGGCGGCGGTGAAAAAGGCTAAGGCCAATTATGATCGTGCACGCTCGCTCGAGGTCGAGGCATGGCGCCGTGCGGGTGGCAACGGTTCGCCGCCGGAAGACTCGGGACAGCCGGCACAAAGTCCCTCTGGCGGCGGCGCGGGAGGGATGACGACCCAGTCGATCGATACGCCTCAGACCGTCGGGGCGGGTATTAGAGCGCGCCATGAAGCGCTTCCGCTTCTCGCCGCCAACACGGGCGGCGGCGCGACAAACAGCTCGCAAAAAACGCAAGAGCAGAAGACCGAGGAAGGCCGCCAGAAGATTAAGCAATGGGCGCGCAACTGCGTCTCGCAGGCTTTGCTCGAATCGATCGCCGGACTGAGCACGTCGTGGATCCAGAGCCGCTTCATAGAGGGCGCGAAAGTTCCCACGTGGAATGATCGGGCAAAAAGCAGTGCATCGCACACGCCGTCCTCGCACCTGCCTTCGCTACCCCATGACACGCAGGCATCGAATACGCAGCCTCATACCACCCCCCCTGGCGAGGACCACGGACCGACGCCCTCGAAAAAGCCGCCACCCTCAAGCCACGACGACAGTCCGTCCTCGCACAATTCGAATACGCCGCCTCCGAAACCGCCGACGGCCCCATCTAACGCCGATACTTCGCATTCGCCGAAGGGGCCCGAACACGCCGGAGACACACCCCGGTCAAACACGCCGCCGCCGAAAGCGCCAACCAGCAACTCGGAAGTCGCGCACGCCGATGGTTCCAAGCCGCCGCCGTCGTCGGGCGATGCGGTGACGCAGCGCAAGCCAAGCTTCGAAGACGACCAGCTGCCGTCGAAATATCCCAACGGCCCTACGCCTCCGGATAAGGTCGCCCGATCGGAGGCGCCATCAACGCAGCGCTCGCCGGGCAACGGGGTCGATCCACTGGCCCC
>Ga0256904_1000545_pt1 | contig 13326 bp, 14 predicted proteins | sample MC6MC0742MT_FD_190199 | JGI IMG/M metagenome (GOLD analysis project Ga0256904, IMG submission 190199) | Metatranscriptome of enriched soil aggregate microbial communities from Iowa State University, Ames, United States - MC6-MC0742-MT... | ecosystem: Environmental > Terrestrial > Soil >...
CATCGAAAAGTTTGGTCGGAGCGAGAGGATTCGAACCTCCGACCCCTTGCTCCCGAAGCAAGTGCGCTACCAGGCTGCGCTACGCTCCGCCCGACCGAACCGCCTGAATTTAGGCTTTCCTCCCAGGCGCCAGAGATTGGGAAGCGCCAAGGAGAGGGCGTTATAGCGATCTGTTGGGAGGCCTGCAAGCGCCCGAATTTCGGATCGGAGCCATCGGTCGAAACGCCGCGCAATCGTGTGCCCCGGCGAGCCGTCAGCAACCCTCCACAGCTTAGGTGCGCGCATTGCCACTGCCCTCGCCGGGGCCATTGCGGCTGTCCAGGTGACTGACTATGGTGCCGCTCCGCTGGCGCTTCGGCGCTGGCGCTTCCGACCCTTTTTGGGATGTAGCCAAGTGGTAAGGCAGCGGATTTTGATTCCGCCATTCCCAGGTTCGAATCCTGGCATCCCAGCCAAATTTTACATGCGTTTCCGAGCGTAGTTGCAGGTTCATTTCCACGCGCACATCGCGGAGCCGTTGCGCTCGCTCCTCACGTCCACCAAGCCCGAAAACTCCGCTGCCGAAGATACCCGAGAGGCGACACCCTTGCGGCGGACACCAGTCGATCCGCGCGAGATTGAGCGCGCGTCTCGCCCGCCCCATGCTCGGCAGATCGGGACGAGCCTTGCCTCAATAAGGCTCGCCGAGTTGTATCGCGGCCGAACAAGACTTCTCGGCACAGCCGACTTCTCCCGGCAGGCTAGCGCCAGCGCCCCATTTTGGTTAAGCCTCAAACCAACAATCGATCCGGCAGACGTGGCACAGGTGTGCTAGTCCAGCCGCCGAAGCGCATAATAAAATTGACCTTGGGCGCGCCAACGACAACGGGGCGAGAATGAATCCGCAGACGTCAGATTTACGAGAACCGCCTGTCTACGTCGTTCTGATCGACGGCCAAGGAATTATCACCGGCATGCAAACACACGGCCGGCCATCAAACCGAGGCAGCAATCCGGCGATGAGCCGTTTCGTCGTCGGCGAGTCCTATCTCGACCAATGTGACAATGAAGCCAATCGCGCCGATGTGCTGGCGCTTCTCAAACGCAAACGCACACTCACGTCGTTTGTCGTTTCCACACGGACTCCGAAAGCAACGCAGTGGTTCGTCATGCTGGGCGTTCCGGTAAGCGTCGATGCCGGAAGCGGCGCGGTCTTGATGCACGTGGACATCACGGCCTGGGTCCCCGACGATGAGGACATGCCCTACGACCGCCAAGCGCCGCTGACTCTAAATCCGGCCATGCTGCAAGATACGATTTCAAAAGCGCTGGCGCCGCAGTTCGGCCATGCCTTTGCCGAGGAACAACAGCGAACGTACCAAAGCCACCCCGACGTTGACAGTCTGAGCCCGAGACAACGCGAAGTCCTGATGCTCGTCGGCGCCGGGAAAAGCAATCTGGAGATTTCTGAAGAGCTTTCGTGCTCATTGAATACGGTGAAACGGCACGTGACGGCCGTGCTGCAAAAATTGCACCTGCCAAATCGGACGCGCGCAGCAATGCTAGTGAATCAATTGAATTTGGCGCCTGCGCCACGCAACCGCCGCTAAGTCTCATCGCGATCACCAGGCCGTCCAGCATCAGATCGCCACCGTGATGTTCGAGCGTTTCGCATAGGACTTTGCGCCGCCGCGAGTTCGATCGCGCCGGAGTCCGAGAATAGCTTCCGAAACATCCGGCATGCGTGCCTCTCGCAGAGTATGAAGAACGGTCCGCGCCACCGCGCCTTCATCGGAATGCGCACCATCAAACGCCGAAATCACCGACATCCGGACAACCGGCGCGGAAGCGTCCCGCACCCTGCTCGTCGCGAGCTTCGCACCCAGAAATGCCGTCGCGACGGGAATGGCATACCGGCCTGCGACCGGCGCGATGTTGATGACGTGGAGATCCCCCACCGCATGTCGTAGGGCCGCGTCGAGACAATGCAGCATCCGCCGCGCGCCAAGCGCCAGGGTTTTCTCTGAGATCTCGCCGCGCGGCGAGAGCTTTGTGCTTTCAAGCACGATGACATCGACGTGCCCGAACTGGCCGATCGCGATCCTGAAAAATTCGTCCACCGACTTCGGGCGATCGAGGTCGAGCTGCACTACGCAAGCGGCGCTTGACCCCGGGAGCGCCGCATCGACGACTTTGACCTGTGCGGCCGTCGCCGCACCGAGCACAAGATCACCCTCTTCCTCTGCGATGAGCTGCGCAACGGCAGCACCCATCGCCGACGCCCCCCTCGGAATGGCAATGACGCGCCCCGCCAGACAATGACCCATTTCCCGCTCCGCCTCTCGCCAATGCGCCTGCCCAAAGATCCTGGCCGCAATCCCTCTCGGGGACGATTTTCATAGTCTCCGCGTGTCAGACATGCCCACGCCCGCCCAAAGCGTCCCAGCTGAACCATAAATAGCAATAAATAACTAGTACTACTCCTGGGTGTAGCCGTCAACACGCAGCAACGCGATGCCGTTGGATTGTTCTGACGGCGCTTCGGCTGAGCACCGTTCGGTTGGCGTTCCAACGACATCCAAAAATTCGCGCCCGCTTCCCCGACGCCGAAAAATGAGCCGTGATCGAAACCCGCTGATCCGCATTCCCCTGCCTCCTGCTTATTTTGATTGAGCCACGTATCTTTCGTACGCAGCCGGAAAGCCGCGCGTTGAAAAATCGAATTTCAGCGCCTGTTGCGAAGCGCTGTGCGCGATAACCGCAATCTGCTTTGCGGACTTGAGATTTCCGATGAGTGGCGCTGTGAGATCGAACGCCGCAAAACATCCGATCGGGTGACACGCCGAGTAGGACACGGTGAACGATGCCTGCTTTCCGACGTCGACGACGACACCTTCAGACAAAGAGACTCCGACCGGCACGCGCAACGAGCCCTTCAGCTTTCCAGTTCTGTCCTTGCCGATCGTGAAAACGCTGACGGGCTTCTTCAGTTTTTGGCTCGCGAGCGTTTGCAACATGATGCAAGACTTGCGGCCGGATTTCTGCGGCACACAGGCAACGACCCAGTCGCCAAACACCTGCCGCGTCACTTTAGAACTAGCTGCGGTCATGCTCTCTGCCTGCGTTTCGGCGCTCTTCGCCGTCGGCGCGATTGCGACAATGGCTAAGGCGGCAATAGCCCAACACAATCTCTCCACGAACATCGCCTCCCTCCCAAATTCGATGACTCGGCACGAAAGCACCGCGAAAATCCGGCCGAAGAGGAGCAACTCCCTCTTCGGCCGAACGCACGCTGGCTTACCAATCAACACGCACGCCGAAACTGCCCGCGAAGCCGAGATAATCGTCGCTCCCGAACTCCAGATTGCCCTTCAGGAACCCGCTGACGCCGTCGCCGGCGAGGCTATAGACATTGACACCGCCGGAAACTTCTCCGATCGCGCCGCCGGCATCGTCGGTCGCGCCCAGCGCGTATCCATTGCTCATCAGCGAGATGGAATTATCGCCCAGAAATTCATACCAGGCGCTCAGACCGAGGAACGGCTCATACTTCGCCCGCTGATCCTGGAACGTCGTGCCGAGGCGAACGCCGAGACGCCCGCGAAGGCTATCGCCGCTCGCGAAGTTCACCGACGTGCCATAGACGGCGAGGTTGTCAATATCGGTCCCGACATAGGACAATGTCGCGCCCGGCTCGATGAAGTACCGCCCGCGATCGATGCGGTATCCCGTATCCAGAACGCCGCCGATCGACGTCACGTTAGCGTCGGCTTCGACCGCATGCGATCCGCTGTAATCGACGCTACCGATATTGGCCATCAGCTTGGCGTCGAGAAACCAGGGCCCCCGCAGATACGTTACGTATCCGCCGACGGCTCCGCCCTCGAAATCGGCATTGGTTGCCGAGCTTTCGAAATCGACAACGGACCTGAGATAACCGCCCATGATTCCGGCGAGCCAAACCCCGCGCCCATCATCGGCGTGGCGAACGACGTCAAAGCCGGCGATAACCCCTCCGCCGCTCTGATCGTAGTCTGTCGCATAGGTTTGTTTCGTGTCGAAGAGCGGGAAAGAATGTGTCGGCGAACGCGACTCCGTCGCGCCGAGAACTTTCACCCACGCACCCGCCTTCGCAGCTGCAGGACAGCCGTCACGCGACTCTTTCAAACCTTCGTAAACGCAAGGCTGGCCGAGAGAGGCGCGAAGGTCCGCGGTCCGGTCGAGCCAGACACCGGATGCCTGTTGCCACATCGATTGCGCAGCCGACATCAAGCTCGGCAATTCAAAAAACGTCCGGTTCGGCGCGCTGGCCAGAACCCAATCGTTCGGATCTGCGAGATAAAGATTATAGTCGAAGAGCCCCGTATCGATCGGCCCGTTTTTCAGCACGAAGTTATTCGGGGCCAGCGAACCCGAAGCGCTGACGACCTCGATTCCAACGGGATTGTAACTTCCGAACCCGGGATTGACGTTATTGACGTCGATCGCCGTCTGGCCCGTCACATTGCCGTCGATGATCAATTGATCGGAACTCGAATCTGACGGCGATCCGAGGAAGCTATCGACCTTCAGGTAGCTGTTGCCGGGCATACCATTGAACGCCAGCGTGCCGCCTTCCGTCGGACTGAGCGTCGTCACATCGCCGGTAAAGCCATCCTGCAAATCGATGGTCCCGGCTCTCAGCGACGTTCCGTTATTGAATGTCTCGACGCCGGTGAGTTGCGTTACGTCCGCACCCTCGGTATTCCCCGGATCAGTTGTGAAGACCGTCCCGGAATTTTCGAACAGGTCGGCAAGGCCATCGCCGAGGTCGCTGATGCCGGTAAAAATCCAGCTGTGATTGCTGCTGTTGCTGAAGACATTCCCGGTTTGCGTATTCCCGGCATCGGAAAGATCAATCCGTCCGATCATCCGTCCGTCATTGTTGATCGTAACGGCGCCCCCCTCCGCCGCGACGATCAGATCCGTCGGTGCGTGGTCGTCTCCAACGATCACACCGCCATGCTTGTTGTTGATGGTGGCGCCGTCCTCCGTCGAAAGCACGATCGTCGGATCGTCGTCACCCGAACCGCGAATTAAGCCGGAAGAATTGATCTCAACTTCTTCGGCTTCGATGGATATGGCGCTATCCGATCCTGTAATCCGTCCATGAAAGCCATTGTTGACCGTCACCGTCTCATCCGCTGAAACGTCGATGCCGTCGCCATGCCGGCCACGAATTGAACCGCTGCCGTTATCGACGCGAACGTCGCCGTCAATATCATCGGCGTGAATCCCATCGTTGCGGCCTCGGATCGACCCGCCCGCACGATTGTCGATTCCGACGTCGTCGGCGTCATCGATATCGATGCCGTTATCTCCCGAGCCGTGAATTTTGCCGCCGAAGCTATTCGCAATGGTTACATCATCGTCGACGTCATGAACCTTGATCCCGTTGTCATCGCCAAGAACGCTGCCGCCGAAACGATTGTCGATGCGAACATCATCATCGGCGTCGCGCACGTCGATGCCGTCATCGTCCCTCCCCGCGATCGTCCCGCCGAACCGATTATCGATGCGCACGTCGTCTTCAGCGTCGTTGATGTGGATTCCATCATCATGGCCTAAAATCGTACCATGCCCGCCGTTGCTGACGGTGACCGATCCATCCGTATCTTGGATGCGCAGACCGTCGCCGCGCCAACCGGCTATGACGCCGGCGAACCGATTATCTATCGTTACGTCGTCATCGGCATCGGTGTTCTGCACGCCGTTATCGCGCCCGGATATATTTCCACCGAACCGATTTTTGATTTCGACGTCGTCTCCGGCTTCGTCAATATCGATGCCGTCGTCCTCGCGTCCGACAATTTTTCCGCCGAAGCTGTTGTCGATCGCGACGTGATCGCGAACGTCTTCGATATGTACGCCGTCGTCGCGGCCACGAATTTGCCCGCCGAATAGATTGCTGATCGCAACATCGTCTCGAGCGTCCTCGACGCGCAGGCCGTCTCCATCCCGCCCTGAAACGACTCCGCTAAAAGCGTTGCTGACCGCGACATCGCCGTGAATGTCGCGGATGTCGATACCTTCATCGCCGCCGGTGATGCGTCCGCCGAAAGCATTGGCGACAGCAACATCGCCATCGACGTCCCGCACGCGAACCCCATCGTCACGACGTCCCGAAATGTCACCGCCAAACATGTTGGCGATAGAGACATCCTCGTCCGCATCGCGAATGCTCACACCGTTTTCGCGACCCGATATTTCGCCCCCGAACCGATTATCGATTCCAACGTCCTCTTCGGCGTCGCGAACGTGCACGCCATCCCCATGATAGCCCGTAATTTTGCCTTTGAATCGGTTGTCTACTGAAACGTCTCCGTCGACGTCGGAGATGTGAACGCCATCATCGGAGCCCGAAATTTGCGCCGCGTTTCTGCGCGATCCGAACCGGTTTTTGACCGAGACGTCGCCATCGATATCTTGAACGTGAACACCATCGCCATCATGCCCGATGATCCGGCCATGATCGTTGTCGATATTCGCCGCGTCGACGTCGTGAACGTAGACACCGTCGGTTGCGCCTTCGATTGTATGGCGGCTGCTGTTGGTTATATCGGTTACCGTCCCATCGGCGATTTCGATTCCGGCCTCTGACAGACCCTCGATGTGACCCCTGTTGGTGATCGAAACGACGCCATCCGCTTCGACGCGGACGCCTTGCGTTGCGCCCGTGATCTCGCCGCGAAAGCCGTTGTTGATGCTGACGTCTCCCGCTCCGAAGACGGTAATGCCTTGGCCTCCGATGACATTGGCATTGCCCGTGCCGATGATCGTCTTCCGGTTGTCGATCGTCACGCCGCCCGCAGCGATCCGCGTATGATTGCCGACATTGATACCCTCGCCGCCGGAATCCGGCTGTCCGCTCCCGCCCTGCAAAAGACCGTAGTTCTTGAGCAGCAGACTTTGGGCGCCCGTCACCATGACCGCGTCATCGCCGGTCCCGCCTCCGATAACCGCATTTCGACCGAACGTGGCGTTGAATACCGATAAGCTCGTGCCCTCGAAACGAACGCCGTCGCCCAGGTTGGCCGCCGACGTGATCGACCCGTCAATATCGATCGTAAAGGTCTTTGTCGTACCTGCCGCGTTGCTGGCGATAACGAGACCGTTGCGGCTACTGCCCGAGCCCGCCTCAACCGCGATGGACGAATCCTCCGTCATCGTAAGGCTGCCGCCGTGATCGCCGGCGTTGATCTTGATCCCGGCAAATCCGCTACCTTGCGTAATCTCGGCCGGAACGACATTCGGCGTCGTCGTGCCGATATCGACGGTGAATTCGGAGCTAGCCGTAAAGGCTGAGGGATTGACGACCATGCCGGTGCACGTCAGATCGACGCCCGGCACCGATGACGTGCAGCTGCCCGACGGATCACCAAAAGCTGCCCCGCCACCAATCACGAGACCCAACGCCAGAGCCGAAACGAAGCAAACCGGCGGCGAGAAACGTCGCGTCCGGCGATGCGTCACGTGCGACGCATATTGAATCGGAAAGCGCGATTTGAAAGTAAGACAGTCGTGGGTCGAAGCCTGTCTGCGGCCCATGCGGTTGTTCCCCAGGTTCTACGCAGCACGCACAAGGTCACGATCGGAAAAGCGGCATGCTTTCCGTTGAAAGGCGGGCCGATGATCCCGGCCGCGCGAATCGTGTTTTATGATCCTTAGGTACTATAATCCCGAGAATGAGCATAGGTGGCTGACCCACGTCCGGTCATTTTTTACACATTTATGCCTAGGTTAAGGTCGTAAAAATGGAAAAACAGATGCTGTTTAGTAACACCTTATATCCATCCAAGGCGCGCCAAAAATCCGGTCCCCAAACCGCAGGATGTAAATCCCACCTATGCGGATGGCATTGAATGCAGCGACGGCTTATGTCGGCCGAGCGAACGGCATAGGCGTTGACGTCAATGCGCCAGCACGGCCGCGCTACTTGGAGAGCGCCTAGCCCAAGCGCGGGACGCGACGGCGGCCGAGCAGATAAACGGCGCGCGCAACTTCATCCCGAAGCGATCGCGACGCGAGATCATTCGCCGAGATCAACGGTGCTGCCGGATTTTCATCGGGCACTGGGAGTGCCGCCATTGGCGATGCGTCGAACCTCGCAAAGCGCTCTTGCCCGCCAGCTTCGATCATCCACCGGCGCAACGCCTCAAGCTGAACTTTGAAGTTCGCGACATCTAGGCTGTCGCCATCGCACAATGCACTCTTCGCGGCCACGGCTTTCATCTGAGTTTGATCCGAGGAAAATGCCGGCTGGCGCGACGAATGATAGGAAAGTCGCGAATTCGTTGGGATTTTCCCGCCTCGCAGACGCGGTCGCGATTCCATATCCGCCTGTCCGTCCAACGGTGGCGCCCCGGACATCTTGAGGGTCAAACTAGAGCAAAGGCTCGCGATCCGCGCCAAATGGTTTGCCCCCACGGCGTCGCTCCATTCCAAGAAATGAAATATGGAATTTGGTACGCACAAGCGGAAACTCTAAGCACGCGACCAGCATCGAAAACGGCATCCGCTCACCGGCGGCGCCACAATCGTCACCAGCCTACATCTGCCTTAGCGGCTGCTGAAAATCATAACGCGCGATCTCGTCCGCTCCCTGCCTGTAATCGCGCTCTTCCGCGACCTTCACTGTATGACGGCTGACAACTTGCGAAATTTCTTGAACGGTCCGCCTCCGCGCCGCTCCGGTGACAGCGAGCACCGTCAAAATATCCTGGATCAACTGCTCCTCCAGCGCAGCGTCCTGCCGGTAAGCCTCCAGTACCGCCTCTAGTTCGGATCGCATCGTTTGCCTCCACGAATCGATTGCTTTAACCAAAATTAACTAGTCCCAAAGGCCGAAACAAGCTGCAACGCCCGACGGGGGTGCGTTGCGCGGTCGAATTTAAGGAAAGACTAGTACTTTATTGTTATATACGACGCGGTCCGATGGAGACGCCGCGATGAAGATCACGCCGCTGCCGCGAAAATTCCTGCGGAGGAACGACCACCGCCGCCGCGTGGCTTGTGCTGCTGTCGTCGAATGCCGTGGCGTTTCGCGGACGGTCGAAGTCGTCGATTTCTCGAACGTGGGGCTTCGGATCGACAAGGCGACGGGCCTGGCTGCCGGCGACCACGTAACGGTCGCCTTCACGGCCGACATTTGCCTGAAGGGCACCATCATTTGGCTTGTCTGGCACAAAGCCGGCATCAGCTTTCCGGCACCGCTGGCGGAATCCGACCCAGTTTTCACTTACTTGACGGAGCGGGCCGCTGAAATCGAGCGGCACCACGCGCGCGCCATTGCTGCCCTCGCGCAGCAATCCACTGTTGCCGCGCGGCGCTCCGATAGCACCTGATTTCGCCTTTTCGTCGATCGAGTCCCCATGCTCTCCTCGCGCCAGCGGAATTTCCCCTCCCCTTGATGGGGAGGTTAGGGGTGGGGCGAAGGGTTGGCATGGTGCCCGCGACCAGCGGCGTTAGCGCCGTTTGAATTGCGCGCCCTTTTTGATAGGTCTGCGCCAACCGCTGCTTTTCGTTGAGCAAGGCGCGGAGTCCGGAAAGGCGACTGACCTTGGATGCCCTGAAGTTCAAAACGGACATGGCGTTCGCTTATGGCGAGGCATCCCCGATGGGGCCGGGCATCGTTCGCGTCGTCGCGCAGAACCCGAGCCCGCTGACATTCAAGGGCACCAATACCTATCTCGTCGGATCGACGTCGCTGGCGGTCATCGATCCCGGTCCCGACGATCCCGAGCATCGCGACGCGATCCTCAGGGCGGCAGGCGGCCGCCCGATCACCCACATCATCGCGACGCACGCCCATCGCGACCACGTTGGTGGCATCGCCAGGCTCAAATCGGAAACCGGCGCGGTCGTCGCTGCATTTCCGCGCGATCCTGAAGCCGGACGCATTGCATTGAAGGATAGCCCGTCGGGCAAGTTCTTCGTCGATTACGATTTCCAGCCCGACGTGGCGCTGCGCGGCGGCGATACGCTCGAAGGCAGCGACTGGGCTCTGACCGCGATCCATACGCCCGGCCATGCACCGGATCACCTGTGTCTCGCCCTCGCAGGCCGGCCCGTCGTATTTTCCGGCGATCACGTCATGGCATGGAACACGACCGTGGTGGCGCCGCCCGAGGGGCGCATGGCCGATTACGTCGCCTCGCTCGAATTGCTGCTCGACCGTCAGGACGACGTCTTTCTGCCCGGTCACGGCGGCCGCATCAATGATCCCCAGCGCACCGTCAAAGCCTATCTTCTGCACAGGCGCTGGCGCGAAAAGTCAGTACTCGATGCACTCGCCGGAGGGGCAACGACTATTCGTCGTATTGTTCCCGAGATCTACCGGGGCCTCGCCCCGCAGATGCTCCCGGCGGCGACGCTTTCCGTCCAGGCGCACGTCGAATACTTGATCGAGAAGGGTCTGGTCGCCTCCGATCTGCCTTTGACGCCGGACGGCGTCCTTTCGCCGATTTGAGCTTCGCCTTGCTCGCGGCGCGATCTGGATCGGGAACCGACGCCTCGAACCGGGTCACGATCTGTTTCAGCAGCGTGCGGACGCGCTCCGCATTTCGTCCGAAGTCGAACGGCGCGTAGCGCGAGGCCGAACGAATATCGATGCGCGACGACTGATCTTCGTCAAGCACGCGAATGACGACGTCATCGACCAGCCCCAAGACGAGCGTGTGATCGGAGAACTCGATGAAACCCGGAGCGTTCTCCTCCGTCTCCGGCGGCAGTTCCAGCGTCGTCTTGTACTTGAGCTTTCCCAGCGCCTGCAGCACCAGCTCGTAAGCGTCGTCCGCCGGTCGCGGCAGAACGAGGCTCTTGAGATCCGGATAGCTGGCCCGCTGCAAGTCTGCGAAGCGCTCTCCCGGATAGTCGACCGAATTTGCTCCCGCCGGACGTTCGTCCTTGGCCTCGGTGAAGTCGGGCGGCTCCGCGAGATCCGTCGAGACGTCGTTGATCTCGGGCCAATTGCGGCTGTAGGCCCAGGCACCCGCCGGGATTCCGAGAAGCGTCAGCGCCACGATGGCGCCGCAAAAAACCCGCGCTGCTCCCTGCCGGCCCGTGACCCAGATATCGAGCCCCGCCACGGCCGCCATCACCAGCGCCAGCAGAGCTCCTGCTAAAACGGCAATGGCAAGCGTGATCGCCACGGACGTCGGAAGCAGCGAAAAGCGATGCAGCACCACCGTCACGATGGCCGCCAGCGCCGAGAAGACCGCTAGACGGCTCGTCCACATCGCCAGGAACGTCGGCGGCTGGCCACCGGCGTAATAGATGCGGTTCGAGCGGCGGCGATCGCGCACCCGTTTCCCCGCGCGCCGCTGCCCGATGCCGTTCGTCACCATGTTCAGCGCCATTCGGGTCTCTATTGTCGATGACGAGCCAAATCTATTGCCGCCTGGTCCGTAGCGTCACAAGTGGCGCCTTTTTGAGATGCCGCCCGTAACGCGACCATCCTTACGGATAAAGACGGCTCTTGTGCCAGGAATCGTGCGGTGCGTCGCGCCGAAAGACAATCCTGTCGTGCAGCCGGAACGGACGCTCCGCCCAGAACTCGATCTCGGCCGGAACGACACGGAAACCGGACCAGTAGGCCGGCCGCGGAATCGTGCCATCGGCGAATTTATTCTCGTAATGCTGGATTTTGGCTTCAAGCACCTCGCGCGACGACAGCGGCCGCGACTGCTGCGAGGCCCAGGCGCCAATCCGGCTCAGCGGCGGTCGCGACGCGAAATATGCGTCGGCCTCCTGATGCGAGACGAGCGTCACCGCACCACGCACGCGGATCTGCCGTCCGAGCGATTTCCAGTGGAACAGAAGCGCCGCCTTCGGAGTGGCGAGCAGCTCCCGGCCCTTGGCGCTCTCGAAATTCGTATAGAAGACGAAACCGCGTTCGGGGCTCGAAGCATCATCCACGCCCTTGAGCAGCACCGTCCGAACGTCCGGCAAGCCTGCGTCATCGACCGTCGCCAAAGCCATCGCGTTCGGGTCGTTCGGTTCTGACGCCTCGGCTTCCGCCATCCACGCATGAAACAGCGCGAACGGCTCTTGCGCCCCGCAGAAGTCCTCACCGCCCGCCATGCTTGCCGTATCGCTCATGTTGCATACTCAATAGTTGATTTTAACAGCTTGGATCGCGTCACAACAAAACTCTGAAGCATCCCATCTTCAGGTGCTTTTAACCATGCCGCGCCACACTCCTCCCGTCGCCCTGTATGGCGGTCCGGAGTTTTCCCGTCGCGTAGAAAGTAGCGTCATGTCCAATAATGCGTCTCTTTTTCCCTTCGCAGCAGCCGGCGTTACGGCCTTCGCGCTCGTCGCCTCGCTGTTCGTCTCGAGCGGCTTCGCCCACGCCGGCAACAGCGCGGCAGCAAGCGGCTTGTGTCCGAAAAGCGGTGACACATCGCTGAGCCTCAAGCTCGATCAACCGGCCCTGAACGAGGTCGATGAAATCGCGGCGCTCGAAAAAGTGCAACTCGCCCTGACCGAGGTCGCCGATGGATCGACCTACGTCTGGCATCGCAATAACGGCCGCTTGTCGGGCGTCATCCAGCCGGTTTCATCGTTCAAGGACACGAAAGGCGCCGTCTGCCGGCATGCCGTCGTCGTCCTGAGCACTGTCAAGATCACCAAACGCACCGAGATCGTTGCCTGCCGTCTTCCGACGGGCATCTGGCAGCTCGAGAGCTAATTGCCTGACTATTGATATTACCGATCCTCGACGAAGCACGGAAAGGCGGCCCGCGGGTCGCCTTTCTGGCACCGCCCGCCCAAAACTGCCGCCGCGATCGAAGTTCTGGCTCAGTGCCGGTTCGATCCGGAAAAATGCCCTGGCAGGAAATGATGGCCCCCGCGACTGCCACCGACGATCGCATTGGCGATGACCGTCCCGAGAACGGTCACAATGACGCCGATGATGATTTGCGAAAACAACCCTCTCATAGGCGGATGCCTAGCCCTCCCCGGCGGCGGAAATATGTGCGCGCCGCTTGCAGCCAGAACGGCTCGGAACGCCCGATCCGTCGAATTTTCCACTGCGCTGTCGCAAAATTCGGCAGTAGGCGTCGCAATCCCTTGACCTCGGTCCGAAAATCCAACCGACTACGCAAACACGTACCGAACGGAACATTGCTTTCGAACTGGCCGGCACCAAACGATTATCTTTGTGACTGTTGGAGATGCGATGAACCACTTCGCAATCAGCTACGACATTCATGATTCGCGACATGCCCCGCACGTCCACGCCAAGCTCGAAGGATTGGGTGCCGTACGGCTGCTGGAATCGCTGTGGGTCGTAACGTCCACGAA
>Ga0256904_1000549_pt1 | contig 13269 bp, 10 predicted proteins | sample MC6MC0742MT_FD_190199 | JGI IMG/M metagenome (GOLD analysis project Ga0256904, IMG submission 190199) | Metatranscriptome of enriched soil aggregate microbial communities from Iowa State University, Ames, United States - MC6-MC0742-MT... | ecosystem: Environmental > Terrestrial > Soil >...
GATCGAGACCATGCTGACGCGCACCGTCAGCGCACCCGCGCTCGGCGCGACAGACGAAATCGACGATTTCCGCATTTCGCTTGCCGGCGCACAGGAGAAAACCGCGCTGCTGTGGCACGACGAACAATGGAAACGGCCGCACGGCGCCACGCCCACCACCCATATCTTCAAGCTGCCGCTCGGACTCGTCGGCAACAAGCTGGCGGATCTGAGCACGTCGGTCGAAAACGAATGGTTGTGCCTGCGCATACTGCGCGCTTATGGCTTGCCCGTAGCGAACACGGAAATCGTGACGTTTGGCAAACAACGTGTGCTGAGCGTCGAGCGTTTCGACCGGCAACTGCATTCGAGCGGGCAATGGCTGCTGCGCCTGCCTCAGGAAGACTTTTGCCAGGTCTACGGCGTGCCTTCCCACCTCAAGTACGAGAACGAAGGCGGTCCTGGCGTGCTGGATCTGGCGCGCGTGCTGCAGCAGTCGGTCACGGCCGCGCAAGACATCGAGACGCTGCTCGCGAGCCAGATTCTCTTCTGGATGCTCGCCGCGCCGGACGGCCACGCGAAAAACTTCAGTATTCGCCTGCTGGCGGGCGGCCAATACCGGCTGACGCCGCTCTACGACGTCATGTCCATCTGGCCGGTGGAGGGCAACGGGCCTAATCAATGGTCGTGGTTCAAGGCTCGCCTCGCAATGGGCATGTGGTCGCGCAGCAAGCACGACGCTTTTCGCGACGTGCAGCGGCGCCACTTCAACACGATGGCGCTCAAGTGCTCGTATGGCGCGAGCGCGGAACCGCTGATCGAGCGCCTGATCGGGCAGACGCCGAACGTGATAGAACAGGTTTCTGCGGAATTGCCCGAACGATTCCCGGGCAAAGTCGCCGAGCGGATCTTCAAGGGCCTGCGGAATTCCGCTACGAAACTTGCGAAGATGCCGGCGGCTTGACGTCGCTTGGGGCTTGGTGGATACGGCCCGGTTTCGCCGGTAAAATGCATTTTATGCGCTACGCATAGCGGGCGCGCGAGTATGACCGTTAAATCTGTCGAATTTCGGGCTTTCCCTGACAGAAACAGCGGCGCCTTTACAAAAACCCTGACCGCGGTGTTTTTACGGTACATTTGCTGTCCCCCGCGTACTGCTTTGCCTTGTGTCCATGATGCACGGCCGCGCTACGCCTGCCGTATCGCCCCCACAGCCCTTTAAGACGGCGGATTTTCACGCAGTATGACCAACGAAACACACTCACCAGACTCCATCGCAGTCGCCGAGCGCGTGCGCGAGTTGATGAGCCGGCATGGAATCGGCAAGCGACAGCAAACCACAGAACTTTGCCGCATCCTCGATCTGAGTTTTTCGCAGGGGCACCGCAAGCTGCGCGGCAATAGCCCGTGGACCCTGTCGCAAATCAAGAAGGTCGCCGAGGTGTACGGCGAGCCCGCGGCGCAACTGTTCGGCGCCCAATCGCTCGACCCGGGCATGGTCGGCGCGATTGCGCAGGAGGCCGTGTTTTGCATCGGCGCAGTCGAGTTGCCCTGCACCGCCTGGGTCGGCGCCGCGCTCGAACCGGGCAGCCGGCCAGAATTCGTCGCGTACTCGAAGCTCGGCCAGTGGCGCGTTGCGCGTTACGACGGCACGCTCTACCAAAGCGCGTATGAAGTCCACAAGATCGAGATTTATCCGCGCCGCGCGGAAACGGACAAGCCGACCATCGCCGTTGTCGACGACGATCAGGCGAGCGCCGACAATCTGCGAGATTATCTCGAGCGCAGCGGTTTCACCGCAGTGGCGATCTACGGCCTTTCGGCTTTTGCCGAACAGTTGCAAACGCAGGTGTTCGACGGCATCGTGATCGACTGGCTGTTCGGCTCGCAGACATCGGCGGCCGCGATTCGCGCGGTACGCGCGTCGGAAAATCCCGACGCGCCGATCTTCGTGCTGACCGGCGAGCTGCTGACCGGCAAGGCGAGCGAATCGGAGATCAGCCAAGTGATCCGCAACTACGACGTCGCCTGCTACGAAAAGCCGGCGCGCATGGCGATTCTGGTGGCCGATCTGTCGAAGCGGCTGAACCGGCCTTGAGCGGGTCGTGAAACGCGCAGCGCTGTCCTAGACGGTATGCCGGGAAGCCAGCGCGCGCTGCAACGCGTTGCGCAGATCACCGTAATGTATCGGCTTTAATAACGCCTCGAAGAACGGCAGCGCGCCGTTCTCTGTCTCACCGCTGTGCTTCGCGCCGGCCTCCGGCGCATAAGCGCTGACCGCGATCACCGGCACTTCCGACGACGGCCCGCCGCGCGCGGCCAGATCCGCGAGAAACGCGTAGCCGTCGCGTTCGGGCATGTGCAGATCGAGCAGCACGACATCGCAACGATGCGCATCGAGCCACGCGAGAGCATCGTCGGCATTGGCGACCGCGTGCGCGTCGAACTCCATATGCGCAACCATTTCACCGAGCGACTCGCGCACCAGCCGGTTATCGTCGACGATCAGCACGCTGGGCCGCGCGCCGCCAGGCTCGGCCCGCGCGGTGACGCCGGGCGCCTGAGCAGACGCGACCGGCGTAACAGGAATGGTCACGGTGAACGTGGTGCCCTCGCCCACCATGCTCGACACTTCAACGCTGCCGCCGAACAGCCTCACGAGACCCTGAACGATCGCGAGTCCCATGCCCGCGCCTTCAAAGCGGCGCGTGCGCGAACTGTCCAGCTGAGTGAATTCTTCGAAGATCAGTGGAATCTGTGCCTGCGGCACGCCCGGCCCCGTGTCGCTCACTATGAAGCTCAGCAGCGCCGGCCGCTGCATCAGCTTCACGCGCACCGTGCCGGTTTCCGTATAACGGATGGCGTTGGTAACGAGGTTATTGACGATCTGGCGAATGCGGTGCGGGTCGGAATCGACGAGCCCGCTCACGCCGCTCGCCTCGCTCTCGAGCGTGAGGCCGCGCGCGGCGGCGGACATAGCATGTTCGTCGACAATCGACGCCAGCAGCTCGCGCGGCTCGAAATGCTCGTGACGCAGTTCGAGCTTGCCCGCGCCGAGGCGCGCGTAATCGGTCAGGTCCTTCATCTGCGCTTCGAGATGCCGCGCTGCGGTTTCGAGCCGCTGAATCACCTTGCGGTCGGCTTCAGAGTGATAGTTGAAGCCAAGCAACTCGATCGACGACACAATCGCGTGCAACGGCGTACGCAACTCGTGACTGATCATGCCGAGAAACGCGTCTTTCGCGAGGCTCGCCTCGCGCGCCGCACGGCTCGCCTGATGCTCGGCTTCGAGCGCCGCGTGCTGCTGATGCATGAGGCGCGTGCGGCGCCGGCCGTTCACCACGAGCAGCAGCGTCGCCGCAGCGGACAGCAGCAGCAGGATCATGCCGCCTGCAAAAAGCAGCCGGCGCTTGTCGATGTAATCGCGGTTCATCGCTTCGCGGTCGGCGACATCGGCGAAACGGCGGCTCAGCGCGAGATCGTTCACTTCGTTCCAGTGCTGGCGCAATTGCGCGACGATGCGGTTGACTCCGCTGCGATCGTTGGGCAGTGACGCGACCTGAGGCGCCAGGCCGGTCAGCATGCGATCGAGCGCGTGGATTTCGTCGAGTTGCCGTTGCACCAGTGCGACTTGCGTCGTGAGCCTCAGCGTGGAGCCTTCCATGACGTGCAGTTTCGATTGCAGCAACTGGTAGCGCAACGTGAGCCGCTGATAGTCGTCATCGACGCCCGCCTGGTAGAGCAACAACTGGTTCTCGAAGCGTGCGTAGGCGATTTGCAGTTGCGCCGCGTCCCAATAGAAGCCGTCGTACGAGCCTGTGAGGGACTCGGTCGTGCCCGGATTGAGCAGGTTCGCATAGAGCAGATAGCCGATCGCGCCGGCCGGCGCGGCGAGCGCGGTGAGCCAGATCAGCACATATAAAACCCGGCGCCACGGACGGCGCGTTACTTGACTATGAGTGCCTTGATCTGCCATACGAATTTGGAATCACCCGAGGCGCCCGCGAGTTCATCGGGGAACGCGTCGCGCGGATAGATGAGGAACAGGGGCCCGAAGTCGCTGATCTTCAGGCGCCGGCCGTTCATGCTGTACGCCACAACCACGCCGTAGCGGTCGCAATCCGACACTGGGACCGTGTAGGTGTAGTCGTCGAGCGTGCGGATTTCAACCTGCGTGCCGTACGCACCAACCGTCTTCAGAATATCCGCGAGCAGCGGTCCTGTGAAGGTGGAGCGCGGCGTCCACGTCGTGGCGGTGGTGATCGAGTGGGCCGGCAGCGCAAGCAGCTGCGCCTCGGCGAAGCGATATGAACGGTGCGCCGCGTCGTTCGTCTTGCCGATCTTGCCGGAGACGTCGAGCGAGAGCGCCGCCGCGTCGGTCTGTGCCTGCACGCTCCAGGCGGTCAGCGCGAACATCAACCCCATCGCCCACCGCACGCGTGCGTGCGCGCCAAACCTGCGTTGCAGTCTTGCAGTTACTTTGGTCATCTGCTCTTTTATTCCGTGGTCTGTTGTTTTTCTTGCGGCGCATCGCCCGCGTTTGCCGTCACACGCGTCACCCCGACGCGCGATCGCTGAACGGCATGCATAATATCGTCAAAATTCTTTGCAGGAAAAAACGAAGGCCCACCGCCGCGCTATCTGCCAACGCGCGTCGCGCTTCAGGCGGCGGTTTTCCCACACGCGTTGCGCGACCTCACGAGCGTTATGAACAAGCCGGTTTTGCCCCTCACCTATGAGCAACTCGACCACTGGATCGAATCGCTGCAACCCGCGTTGCTCGCCGAAGGTTTTGCGATGGCAATCGGCATTCTGCGAGGCGGCGCTCCACTCGCACTGATGGTTTCGCATTCGGCCGGCGCGCCGGTTGCGTTTCTGCGCTATGACCGCGCGTCGCGCACTGTGGCGTGGGACTCGACGCTGTCCATCCCGCCGGCCGGCTCGAAGGTCCTGTTGTGCGAAGACATTGCGGGCCGCGGCTTTACGCTGGTGGATTGCATTGCGTTCCTCAAACAGCATGGCCTCGATGTGAAGACGCTGACGGGCGCCGTCGACGACCTGAGCCGCACGCAGCCGGACTATGCGATCGACGCCCGGGGCTACTTCGCGCTATTCCCGTGGGAACGCCAGGCCTACACCGAGCGCTATCGCGACGACTGGGCGCGCGTCGAAGCGGGCGATGCGCCGGCAATGGCAGACGATCACCACTACGCGACTTATGCGATCGACCTCGACGGCATTCTGCTGCCCGACGTGCCGCTTGCGCGCTACGACGAAGATCTCGCGGCGGCACTGCTCGAACGCGATGCACTGCTGCCGTTCGAAGTGCTGCCGGGCATCGACCTCAAACGCGTTCGCACGATCATCACGGGCCGGCCTGAAATGGACCGCGCGCGCACGCAGGCGTGGCTGGAGCGGCACGGCTTCGGCCATATGCAACTGGTGATGCGCACGCCCGGCACGCACGACGAGAGCCCGGCCGGTGCGGCCGCTCACAAAGCAGTTGCGGCGCTCGCGGGCGGCGTCACGCACTTCGTGGAAAGCGATCCGGTGCAGGCCTTGCTGATCGCACAGCAGGCGCCGCTATTGCGTGTGATCTGGTGGGACGCCCACACCCACACCGGTATGCTGGTCGGCGCGCGCGCGTGGGCGTCGGAGTGAGGGTGAGCGCGCGTCAGGCTTCGCGCGCTTCCTTGTTCTCCTTTCTCTCCTTGCCGTCGCGCAAATGCAGATACTGGGCTGCGCGCTGCGAAGCGACGATGATGAGCTTCATTGTTGCCCGCGTGGCGCCGACAAACAGTTTGCGTGCGATACGTTCGTCGAATGCATTGAAGTCGACTTCAGTGAGAATCACGCAGGGCGCCGCCTGCCCCTTGAAACGATAGATCGATTCGAACAGAACGTCGCCGTCGCGATATTCTGGATTGCCAAACAAATCGTATTTCCCGGTAAAACTGCGCAGCCGATGCGGGCCGAGATGATCCTGCGCGGTCATCGCCGAGCCTTCGCGTCCGCGAAACGACAGCACCGCGATGTCCTGTTTGCGAAAGCCAAGCGACAGCGCCTGGGTGATCGCGCGCTTGGTCGCTTCGATGCTGCCTTCGGCGGCGTTCGCTTCGTCGTAGACCGACAGCGAAATGTCGGAGCCGTCGAATGGACTACCCGACGCAAGCGCCGCCGCAACAGGCACCGCTGCGCCGACCACGTCGCGCACGTAGTCAAGAATGTCGCGCGGGCTGCGATAGTTGGTGGTCTCTTTCAGCGTGGTCCAGCCTGGCAGCGACACCGGTTCACGCATATAGAGATTCTGCAGCGGATCTTCGAGCCACCACCACGCGCCGCCCGGGCTTAGCAGGCGTTCGAGTGCGGCGACCCACGGCTCCTGAAAATCCTGGCCTTCGTCGACGATCAGCACGTCGAATTGCCAGCGCGCGTCGATCGGCGTTTCCGCAAACATCGCTTCGAGTTGATCGAACACCTGGCCTGACTCGAAATCGGGCTCGCGGCCCGCATCGCGCGCAATCCAGTCGCACAGTTGATGATAGTTAGCGACCTTCGCCTCGGGCGGCGCCACGAGCGAGATATGGTCGGCCAACGGCCGGTTGAAACACACATATAGCGGACGCTGGCCGCGCGCGACGGCGTCTTTCATTACCTGCACCGCCAGTTGCGTCTTGCCGGAGCCGGCCGTGCCGATCACGCGCAGGCGAAACGGCGAGAATTCGAGTCGCCGCGCCCACGTCGCAAGACCGCCTGCGAGCCGCGTGACGAGCGTGCCCGCCTGGCCGACGAGAGCACTTGCGTCGGGGGTAAGCGCGAGTTCATCGGCGAGAAAGTGGTGGATTTTCGACGCGCATGGCAGGCGCGGCTCGTCGGCCGGCAGCGCTTCGCGAATCACTGCGGCGAGCCGGTCGCGGCGCGTCGCGTCGACGATCCGTGCGGGATTCACGCCTGCAATCGCGGCGTCCTTCACGATATGGTCGGGGCAATACAGCAATTCTTCGATGAAATAGGTGCCCGCGCCGAACGCGGCCGTAAAGCGCCGGTGCAACCCTTCGATGGTATGCGCGAGCGCGATCGCCACGTTGCGCTCGGTCTGCAGATAAACCTTGACGAGCCCCTTCGGGGTTTCGCGCAGAAAGCCCGTTTTCTGTTCGACGATCATCACGCGCCCGGCCGGACTGACGATCACAAAATCGGCCTCGCCGAAGACAGAAAAGTTCTGGTTGAGCCGCGTCCAGTGCACGCCGTGGTAGACCGTGTAATCGTCGGGCAGCGCCTGTTCCAGCAATGCGAGCGTTTCCCGCTCGCGCGACGCCGCGCCGGTGGCGGCGAGGCTCTTCCAGTCGTCGGGGACAATGCGGGCCATGCGGTGCCTCGTCGTATTTCGGTGCGCTCATTGTACGCAACGCATCGAGCAGCCGGCGGTCCGGGCGCTCCATTGCGAGATGGCCGCATCGCTGCGCACGCATCCAAACGTATGCGCATCGTGTATCGTTACTGGTTGAACGCCGAGCGCGATGCACGGCTTGCCAACTGTCGACAAAAAAGGATTAACCGGATGATTACGATCTGGGGACGCACGAATTCAGTCAACGTGCAAAAAGTCTTGTGGTGCTGCGATGAACTGGTGCTGCCGTACGAGCGCATCGACGCGGGCATGCAATTCGGCCGCAACAACGAACCGGCCTACCTTTCAATGAACCCGACCGGCAAGATTCCCACGCTGGTCGACGACGACTTCGAACTGTGGGAATCGAATTCGATACTGCGTTATCTCGCGCTGCAGTACGGCGCGGGCAGTCCGCTGTATCCCGCCGAACCGCGGCTACGTGCGAGCATCGACCGCTGGCTGGACTGGTCGCTGTCCACCTTGCAACCGGCCGAGCGGCCGGTGTTCTGGACGCTCGTGCGCACGCCGCCCGAACAGCGCGACGCGGCCAGACTCGCCGAAGACATCCGCACCGTTACCGCGCTGTGGCAAATGCTCGACACGCATCTGCAGGGACGCTTCTTCCTTGAAAGCGACAAGTTTACGCTCGCCGATATCGTGATCGGCGCGTATGCAAAACGCTGGTTCGGCCTGGACGGCGTGGAGCGTCCGCCGTTGCCCAACCTGGAGCGCTGGTATTCGCGCATTGCGACCCGCCCGGGCTTCAAGAAATACGTCGACTTCCCGCTCACGTGAACCAGGGCGGCCAGCGGTGCGCAATCCGCGGAGCCGTGGGGCCGGTCGCCGTCGCCGGGCATGCGCGGCATAGCCGTGTCCGGCGCGGCGACTCACGCCGACGCGGCAACAGGTTGGCAACAGGCGCCGGCCCTGGTTGACCTTTATAATCGACGCATGAAGAACGCCAAGTCCGCCGCTACCGCCGCAAACCCAGCCAGTCCCGCGCGCACGGAGAAAGCCGCAGCTTCCGGGGATGCCGTTGCGCAAGCGCCGGGGCACACGCGCGGCGACTCGCCCGAAGCCGCGCTGGCTCTCGCGGAAGAGTATTGCCGTGAACGCGGCGAGAAGCTCACGCCGATTCGCCGCAAAGTGCTCGAATTGCTGCTGAACTCGGGACGCGCGACCAAGGCGTACTCGCTGCTCGATGACATGCGCCAGATTCATCCGGGATCTGCGCCGCCCACGGTTTATCGTGCGCTCGACTTTCTGCTGTCGGCGGGTCTCGTGCATCGGATCGAATCGATCAATGCATTTACGGTGTGCCACGATTTGACGCAATGCCAGCACGGCATTCTGGTGGTTTGTCAGCAGTGCGGCAACGTCACCGAACTGCATCAGCCGAAGCTGCGCCAGGCGCTCGTCGCGCAAATCGAAGATGCGGGTTACCGGATCGCAAGCGACGAAATCGAATTGAAGGGATTGTGCTCCGCATGTCAGGCGGCAGAGGCGGCCGCGGCGGCTGCGCCGAAGACGGGATCGACGGCGCCCGTTGCGGCTAAATAGCGGCAATGTGTTGCGCTTGCGGCGCAAAGCCTTTCACGCTTCGCGCCGCGTTGTGACCTGCTCAGCGGACCTGCTCAGCGGGCCCCGCGTGCACCGATGGCGTCGTGCAGCAGAGTCACCAGCTCTTCCGGTAACGCCGGTTTGGTCATGAAGTGCTGGAAGCCTTCGCCGATACTTCGCAGACGGTAGGCGTCGTCGGTATGTCCCGTCAGCGCCACCGCTACCGAAGGCGCGTGATCGCCGCGAATCTCGTGGTCACGCAACCGCTGGATCAGATAGAAGCCGTCCATGGCGGGCAGTTCGAGGTCGCATACCACCGCATCCGGCAGCAGCCGGACGGCCGCTTCGACGCCCTCTTCCGCATCCGCCACGGCAACGACGTTTGCCCCTTCCGCTTCCAGCAACAAGGTCAGCGATTCCCGGCTGTCGGGGTCGTCTTCTACGAGCACGATCGTGGCCTGATCGAGTCTCAATGCACCGTTCATTTTATGTTGTTGCTCTAAAAATCCGGTCAGGCCGTCAGGCTTGGCCAATGTGTCGCCCTGCTGGGAGGGTTGCTTGCCGCCGATTTGCGCGGCCGCGAAATTACTGTTCATGGTTCCGACTCGAATTCATGTGCCGAGTTGCAAAAAAAGGCCCACGATTGTAGACATGGCCCCCTGCAACGCGCGCACAGTAACGCGCCAAAATTGCACGTCAATGAAAAAACGGCTCCCGGCGTCCGGGGCCGACACCCGATTCGCCGCGGCGGCATTGGCGATTGATTGCTTTCTTGCCGCCGCGGCGTCTTTTCGTCATTCCTGCCGATTTCTTCTGCGACGCCCGCAGCCCCGTTGCCCGGCGTTCGCATTTACCCCACTGGTAGCACGTTATGTGCCGCGCATCGCCAGACATGCAGCAAGTAGTTGCATGGTTAACCAATTTTCTTCGGACTAATGCCCTGCACGAGAAGCGCCACCGCGTGGCGGGCGATCTCGTCGCCGCCAATCAGGCGACGTTTGGGATCGCGGCGCCACAGCTTCGACGTGGCCAGCGGCAATAGCGTCAGCCCGAGCAGCGTGACGAACATCAGCGATGGCTCGAGCGCCGGATTCAACCGCCCTTCCTTCTGCCATCGCTCAATCGTGGCAAGCGACGCCTTCTGATTTGCGTCGCCGGAACGCTCCTGCATGCGCTGACGCAGCAGGCCGCTATCGCTGATGACTTCGCGCACCCACAGCGATGGAAACCACGGCCGCTCGACCGCAGCCTGCACCATGCGCTGTGCGAGCTGCGTGATCGCCGCGACGGGATCGTCGGCATGCTCCTGGAACGGCACGCCGAGACTCGCGCGCAACGGGCCGAAGCGCTCTTCGATGAGCACGTCGAGCAGCTGCTCACGCGTCTTGAAGTAGTAATGCATCATGGCCGGCGTGAAGCCCGCCTCGCGGGCAATCTCGCCGAGCGTCGTATCGACGATGCCTTGCCGCGCGAAAAGCTCGAGCGCCGCGTCGAGCAGACGAGTGCGCTGCTCCGCTCCGCGCGAAGCGCCCGGCGGTCTGCCAGGCCGTCTTGAAGATGCGCCTTCTGACGCGGTTTTTGCCGGGGCGCCTGTCGCGGGATCTGCGGCAACCGCCGCCGTTTGCGCCGCGCGCTTGCGCGCTTTCGTCGCCGAGCCGCTACCGCCGGAAACCTTCGCGCCGCTCGTCTTCTTACCAACTGATGGAGTTCTTGCCATTGCACTCGTTTGACGGGCGATAGAATGTCGCATATATTAATCTTCGAGTTAATTAATTTCAAGGCGCTAATGCCATGCAACAGCCCACACGACAAGCCGTGCTCGGCCGGCCGCAGCGATTGCTGAACGACGGCCAGCAGGCCGCTGTGACTCGACACGCCCCGGCTTCGGACCATTCGGTTGAACGAGCCGCCGACCATCCGCCGATTCGCCTTCTGTTCCCCGCGCTGTTGCTGGTCATGCTGCTCGCCGCACTTGATCAGACGATAGTGTCGACTGCCCTCCCGACGATTGTCGGCGAACTGGGTGGACTCAATAATCTGTCGTGGGTCGTCACAGCCTATCTGCTCAGCTCGACGATCGTCGTGCCGCTGTACGGCAAGTTCGGCGATCAGTTCGGCCGCAAGATCGTGCTCCAGACGGCGATCGTGCTCTTTCTCGTCGGTTCCGCGCTGTGCGGCATAGCGCAAGACATGACCCAGTTGATCGTGCTGCGGGCATTGCAAGGGCTCGGCGGCGGCGGCCTGCTCGTCGTGACAATGGCCGCAATCGCCGACGTCATTCCGCCCGCGCAACGTGGCCGCTATCAAGGCGTGTTCGGCGGCGTATTCGGTCTCGCGACGGTAGTCGGTCCGCTGCTCGGCGGCTTTCTTGTCGAGCACCTTACGTGGCGCTGGATTTTCTATATCAACCTGCCGCTCGGCATCGTCTCGCTGGCTGTGATCGGCGCGGTCTTCAAGCCGCGTCTGCATCACGTCAAGCACACCATCGACTATATGGGCGCTGCGTTTCTTGCAGGCGCACTCACCTGCATCATTCTGTTCACGAGCCAGGGCGGCACGATCTTGCCGTGGTCGTCGCCGCAATTGTGGATCACGCTCGGCATGGGGCTCGTCGCGATCTGGGGTTTCATCCACGAAGAACGCAGCGCAGCCGAACCGATCATGCCGCTCGAACTTTTCAGGCAGCGCACGTTTTTACTGAGCAGTCTGATCGGCTTCATCGTGGGCGTGTCGATGTTCGGCTCCGTCACGTTTTTGCCTCTCTATCTGCAAGTAGTCAAAGGCTCCACGCCGACGGAAGCCGGCATGCAGATGCTGCCGATGATGGGCGGCCTCTTCGTCATGTCGATGGTCACAGGTCGTCTGATCAGCAAAATTGGCCGTTATCGCATGTTCCCTATTGCGGGCACCTTGCTGGTCGCGATCGCCATGATGCTGCTCGCGCGCCTGCAGATCGACACACCGATTCATGTGATGTATCTCGACATGGGCGTGCTCGGCTGCGGTCTCGGCATGGTGATGCAAGTGCTCATTCTCGCCGTGCAGAACACCGTCGAATTCAAGCATATGGGTGTGGCCACATCGGGCGCCACGTTGTTTCGCTCGATTGGCGGATCGATCGGTGTGGCCGCATTCGGTGCCGTGTTCTCCAACGGCCTTGCCGCGCGGCTCGAAAAGCTGATCCCGCCGGACACGGAATTGCCGCACGCACTCGGGCCCGCCGCGATCCGCCATTTGCCTGACGCATTGCGCGCCGACTATCTACAGGCATTTGCCGGTGCGTTGCATACCGTGTATCTCTCCGCGGCGTGTGTCGTATTGCTCGCATTCGTGCTCGCGTGGCTGCTGAAGGACCATCCGTTGCGTGAGCATTGAACCATCGCACTTCGTCGGGCGCGTCATGGAAATATTGATTGCATGCGCCCGAAATTCGTCTGCGAAATGCGCGCCCTACCATAAAAAGAATCGCGCGCGTTCGTCCTCATGATGTGCACGATCATTCGTCCTACCTGGTAATGTGCGGTAGCGCACACAACATAGGGTCGATCGTCCATTGACGTCCGCTTCGAAACGCCACATATTGAAAACGACGGCGCGCAGGCCTCGCTTGCCCGCTCGGACTCTCTGGCGCATGTAGATCGTGGTTTCCGCGGACACTCATACCGCTTCAAGCGCGATCGGAAGCATGCCGTAACGGCATTGTTTTCCTCAGTTGGAGCCATAGCATGTCCACTCAGACCTTAGCCGGTGATCGCTTTCCGACGCCATGCAAACAATGTGGCGGAGCCCTCTACCGGCGAGTGGATCATTGCCCGTATTGCGGCTCGGTTCATCCGCTCGATGCCGACGCACGCGCACCTGTGCGCAGCGCGCTGCACGAGAGTCGAGCCAGCACGCTGAGCATGTCGATGTTGAACGACGGTTTCGGCGCGCCGGCGCTCAACGAGCCCGACTTCCCCGGCGGCGCATTGCATGCCGGCCTCAACCTCGCTCCGGCAGGCGCGCTTCAGGCGTCGTCATCGTCGCTGCTTTCGCCCGAGACGCCGCTGTTGCCCGTTGCCGATCCTGCCGAACTGCCGCATCGCGCGGGTCTGCATATGCGCCACGCGGTACTCGCGACCGCGACCATTGTCGCCGCGGGCCTGGCGTATGTCGGCTACGCGCTATTCAACGACAGCCGCGACCTGCATTCCGGCAACGGCGAGCAATCCGCAGAAACCGCCCGCGACGCCAGAACGACAACGGGGACCATCGCGCGATACTCGCCCGATCAGGCAGCCGACTCGCGCATCGCTGCGATGCCCGGCAAATCTGCCGGCACAGAAGGCGTGCGAAAC
>Ga0256904_1000559_pt1 | contig 13121 bp, 13 predicted proteins | sample MC6MC0742MT_FD_190199 | JGI IMG/M metagenome (GOLD analysis project Ga0256904, IMG submission 190199) | Metatranscriptome of enriched soil aggregate microbial communities from Iowa State University, Ames, United States - MC6-MC0742-MT... | ecosystem: Environmental > Terrestrial > Soil >...
CGCCGCCGGAATTCGCGGCGCGCACGGTTGTTACTTCGGCTGCATGCGAATGGCGCCGTCAAGACGGATCACTTCGCCATTGAGCATCGGATTATCGAAAATCTGCTTGGCAAGCATTGCGTATTCCGCCGGCTTTCCGAGGCGCGGCGGGAACGGCACCATTGCGCCGAGCGCGTCCTGCACCTCTTGCGGCATGCCGAGCAGCATCGGCGTTTCGAAGATGCCCGGCGCGATTGTCATGACGCGGATCGCATTGCGCGACAGGTCGCGCGCGATAGGCAGGGTCATGCCGACCACGCCGCCCTTCGACGCCGCGTAAGCCGCCTGACCGATCTGACCGTCGTATGCGGCGACCGAGGCCGTATTGATGATCACGCCGCGTTCGCCGTTGGCGTTCGGCTCGTTCTTCGACATGGCCGTAGCCGCGAGCCGGATCATGTTGAACGTGCCGATCAGGTTGATCGAGATCGTGCGCGTGAACGAGTCGAGCGGATGCGGGCCGTCTTTGCCGACTGTTTTGACGGCGGGCGCAACGCCCGCGCAATTCACGAGGCCGCGCAGCGTGCCCAGCTTCGTTGCAGCGGCAACCGCTTGCGTCGCGTCGTCTTCGCGGCTCACGTCGCATTTGACGAAAATGCCGCCGAGTTCTTTGGCAAGGGCCTCGCCGGCATCCTGATTGAGGTCGGCCAGCACGACCTTGCCGCCGTTCTCCGCGAGAAGGCGCGCGGTGGCGGCCCCGAGACCCGATGCACCGCCGGTGATCAGGAATACGTTGTCGCGAATCTCCATGTTTCCTCCTTTGCTCGATATGGTAGGTAAGTCAGATTGGATCGGCTTTCAATTATTGATAATCCCACAACGCAATGGGCGGAGATCAAATAAAAACGTCCGTGCGGAAACGCAATAAAAAACCCGCCGAAAGGGGCGGGTTTTCTGTGTCAGCGAATGCTAGGAGGCCGATTACTTTAGCGCGTCAAACACGCGGTCGCGGATTTCCTCGACCGTGCCGAGGCCCGAAATGCGACGGTATTGCGGTGCCCGCAGCGGCGTGCTTGCGTCGCCGTTCTTCGCCCAACCGTTGTAATAGTCGATCAACGGCTTGGTCTGCGCTTCATACACTTGCAGACGCTTCTTGACCGTTTCTTCCTTGTCGTCCTCGCGCTGGATCAGCGGCTCGCCGGTGACGTCGTCGATTCCTTCGACCTTCGGCGGGTTGAACTTGACGTGATATGTGCGGCCCGACGCCGCGTGCGAGCGGCGGCCGCTCATACGTACGATGATCTCGTCGAACGGCACGTCGATTTCCAGCACGTAGTCGATTGCGACGCCTGCCTGCTTCATCGCCTCAGCTTGCGGAATGGTGCGCGGAAAGCCGTCGAACAGATAGCCGTTGGCGCAGTCCGGTTGTTGCAGACGCTCTTTCACCAGGTTGATGATCAATTCGTCTGTGACCAGTTCACCTGCGTCCATAAAGCGCTTTGCTTCCAGGCCAAGTGGTGTGCCAGCTTTGACGGCCGCGCGCAGCATATCACCGGTGGAAATTTGCGGAATGCCGAATTTTTCCTTGATGAAGTTTGCCTGAGTGCCTTTACCCGCGCCGGGCGCACCCAAAAGGATCAAACGCATGTGTATCTCCAGATCTATGTGAATTCTTTGGGGCGCTGCAGGCATCCCATGAGGGCGAGGGACCCGCGTCGGCTACCGTCTGGTCCCGCGCTGCACGTCGAAGACGGCGCTGCAAGAAACACACACGGCGCGACCGGGCAAACCCAGGCTCTCGCGAATAAAACGGGAGGCGCGCACAAGCGTCCGATTATGCCATGGGTTTTTGCGCTCAAGACCCGAATAAAGCCCGCACGCGCGCCAGATCCGCGGGCGTGTCCACGCCCGGAAGCGGCACCTCGGGCGTGATCAGGACCGCGATACGCTCGCCATGCCACATCGCGCGCAATTGCTCGAGCGCTTCGACCTGTTCGATAGGCGAGATGGCGAGATCGGGATACGTGCGCAGGAACTTGGCGCGATACGCATACAGCCCGATGTGCCGATGAACCACCGCGGGCGCGGGCGGCACGGGCATCGACGCGACGTCGGGCCAGTGCGGCTGATAAGCGTCGCGCGCCCAGGGAATCGGCGCGCGCGAGAAGTACAGTGCCACGCCGCGCGCATCGAGCACGACCTTGACCACGTTTGGATTGAAAATCTCCGCCGCGTCGACGATCGGATGCGCGGCAGTAGCGATCGCGCAGTCGTTTCTTGCCGCGAGGTGCGACGCGACGCCGCACACGAGCGCCGGATCGATCAGCGGTTCGTCGCCTTGCACATTGACGACGATCGTCTCGTCGCTCCAGCCAAATTGCGACGCGACCTCGGCAAGGCGGTCCGTGCCCGACGGATGGTCGGCGCGCGTCAACACGGAATCGAACCCATGCTCGCTGGCCGCATCGAGCACCGACTGCGCGTCCGACGCGATCAACACCTGCTGCGCGCCCGACTCGCGTGCGCGTTCGGCGACCCGCACCACCATCGGCTTACCGCCGATATCGGCGAGCGGCTTGTTGGGTAATCGGCTCGACGCCAGACGCGCGGGCACAACGGCGATGAACGGGGGCGTGGCGGGGTTGGTGTGATTCATCGGAGAGATGCGCGCAAGGGTAGAGAGGACGGGAGCAGGGACGCGGTGGGAGTGAGCCAGCAAACGCGGCTTGCGAAGGAGATAAAGCCCAAGACAAGGCCGATACGCGGAGTCGACATCGCCGGCGGCAGATCGACAATGCAACGGGCACAGAAACCAGCCCGCCGTGCATTCGCGCTCACGGCGCGGTTTGCGCTACCTGCTGCCTTGCATTGACCAAAAACGCGGTCTGCGTGATATGCCCTTCGCTAGCCTGACCCGCGTTAGGCGACCGAACCCGGATTCAGGTCGACCGGCGTGCCTTCGACAGTTTGACGCGCCTCGTCGACCAGCATCACGGGGATGCCGTCGCGGATCGGATACGCGAGCTTGTCGGCGTTGCAGATCAGTTCCTGCGCGGCACGGTCGTAGCTGAGCGGGCCCTTGCAGATCGGGCAGACGAGAATTTCAAGCAGGCGAGCGTCCACGGACTTTCTCCACAACTAATGCAATGAGGCGATGATCGAGCGCGGCTTCCACGGGAACGACCCAGATGCGCGCGTCGCGCCAGGACCCTAATTTTACCGCATCCTTTTCGGTTATCAGGATGGCATCGGCTTCAGCGTCGGTGAAAGGATTGCGCTCGAAAGCGTAGTGATCCGGCAGCGCGCGAGTTTCAGGCGCAAGGCCCGCGGCGCGCAGCGTAGCGAAGAAACGTTCTGGCGCACCGATGCCCGCGGCGGCCAGCACCCGCTCGCCGCTGAACTGCGCGAGGGGCCGGCGCAGCGCGGGATTCTCGAGATGCCACGCGTCGGCCGGTGCGAGTTGCAGCGAGAAGGTGTTGGGCCACGCAGGCAGCGTTTTCGCGTACGGGTCGTTGATCAGCGTGGCGTCGCGACGACGCGAGAGCGGCTCGCGCAGCGGTCCTGCCGGCAGCAGAAAACCGTTGCCGCCGAGTCGGTGATCGAATACGACCAGTTCGGCGTCGCGTGCCAGCCGGTAGTGCTGGAGGCCGTCGTCGCTGACAATCACGTCGACGTCCCGATGCGCCGCGCACAGTGCCTGCGCAGCTGCCACGCGATCCGGGCACACCCATACCGGCGCGCCGGTGCGGCGCGAGATCAGCAGTGGCTCGTCGCCGCCGACACTTGCTGCCGATGCAGGCGTCACCGGCGTCGGAGCTTTCACGCGTGCGCCGTAACCGCGCGACACGACACCAGGGTTGAAGCCGACGCCGCGCAACGCTTCGACTAGCGCGATCACTGTCGGCGTCTTGCCGGTGCCGCCGACGGTCACGTTGCCGACCACCACCACAGGCACGCAGACGCGCACCGACTTGAGCCAGCCGAGCGAGAATGCGGCGCGGCGCATCGCGGCGATTGCGCCGAACATGCAGGCAAGAGGCGTCAGCGACCATGCGAGCGGCCCGCGGTGCTGCCACTCGCGGGCAATCCGCGTTTCCAGGCGATCGAAAACTCCGCTCATCGGCAAAGCGGGCGAGCGAGCGGCGCGCCGCTCGCGGGTCGGTTGAGGTGCAGCAGCGGCGTGGAAGCGCCAGGGGCAATGCGCGGGACAGGCATGAACGCGATTCTCCGGACGGTCGAAGTGTGGAGCACGAGTTGAGCACAGGTCGAGCGCGAAAGGGCGCAGGCGGGTCGACATCGCGCCTGCGCGCCGCTCGGGTGTACTGTGCTGTGCAACCCGCCACTCTAGCGCGCACGCGTCCCGGCCCGCAAGTCGCGGGCACTGGATCCTACGCCCCCATTTCGTTTAGCCGGTTATTTGCGGCCTGTGGATAACTTTGTGGAGAACTGCCCCGCCATCGGGCCGCGAGGGCCGTTGCAAGCGCTTCGCATCGGCAATCATTCTCATTGCCCATCAGTAAAATTCATATAAATCAACAAGATGGTTCGGATTTCCGTAGTGCTGCGGCCTCTTTGGCGGCATCGTCCTGGAAAGTCCCGACATGTGGACACTTTTGACAATTTGCGCGGCCCGCTGGACGCCGATGGCTGCTCGGTCTATCGTCTGTCCGGCCAGTCCCAACAGGTTTCCTTGCATGAATTCCGATAGTTCTTTTAATTCGCCGACGCTGCCCGGCGGCGAAGTCGTCGTTCCAGTTTCCGCTTTGAACCGAGCGATCGGCACCATGCTCGAACGCTCGTTTCCGCTCGTGTGGGTCGCGGGAGAAGTGTCGAATTTCACGCGTGCCGCGAGCGGTCACTGGTACTTTTCAATCAAGGACGCGCAGGCGCAAATGCGTTGCGTGATGTTCCGCGGCCGTGCGCAGTACGCGGAGTTCATGCCAAAGGAGGGCGACCGTATCGAAGTGCGGGCCCTTGTCACGATGTACGAGCCGCGCGGCGAGTTGCAGCTCAATGTGGAAGCGGTGCGGCGGACCGGGCAGGGGCGTCTTTACGAGGCGTTTCTGCGGCTCAAGGCGCAGCTGGAGGCCGAAGGACTTTTCGCCGCAGAGCGCAAGCGCGCGTTGCCTTCGCATCCACGTGCAATCGGCATTGTCACCTCGTTGCAGGCGGCGGCGCTGCGCGATGTCCTTACAACGCTGTTACGTCGCGCGCCGCATATTCCGGTGATCGTCTATCCGGCGCCGGTGCAAGGCGTGGGCGCGAGCGCAAAGCTGGCGGCGATGGTCGATGCGGCCAGCGCGCGGCGCGAAGTGGACGTGTTGATCGTATGCCGTGGCGGCGGATCGATAGAAGATCTGTGGGCCTTCAACGAAGAAGTGCTGGCTCGCGCGATTGCAGAAAGCGCGGTGCCGGTGGTCAGTGGCGTCGGTCACGAGACCGATTTTACGATTGCCGATTTCGCCGCCGATATGCGCGCGCCGACACCCACGGGCGCCGCCGAACTCGTCAGCCCCCAACGCGTGCTGTTGTTGCGCGAACTCGATCATCGGCACGCCGCGCTCGCTCGCGGCTTTGGCCGGATGATGGAGCGGCGCGCCCAGCAACTCGACTGGCTTGCGCGCCGGCTCGTGTCGCCAGCCGAGCGTCTTGCGCGGCAACGCATGCACCTGCAGCAGTTGAGCGCGCGGCTTTCGTCGGCGGGCGCGCGACCAGTGCGCGACGCTCGAGCGCGTTTTTCGTTGCTGCACATGCGTTGGCAGCGCTGGCGTCCCGACCTCGCCGCGCATCAGGCGAAACTCGACAATCTCACGCAGCGGCTCGATGCCGCGCTGTTACGCCAACATGAGCGTCAGGTCGCGCGCATCTCGACACTGGCCGCACGGCTCGAAGTGCTGAGTCCGCAGCGCACGCTCGAACGCGGCTATGCCGCGGTGCTCGATGCGCAAACCGGTCGTGCGTTGCGAGCGCCGTCGTCGTTAAAGCCTGGCCGCCGCCTCACCGTGCATCTCGCAGAAGGCACCGCTGATGTTGCGCTCGCCGATGTGCAACCGCGTCTTGCGGACGGTTTCTGACATTGCGGTGACACCTTGCCGCGTGCGTACTTTTGACTGTGCCTGGCAGCGAATTCGGGTGTAACGCGAGCAGTAATTACGCGGTTTTGCAGGCAATTCGCCGATGCCGGACATAAAGTCCGTTCGTTTGCGGGGTTATTCCAAGTCGCCTACAATCGAGTGCTCTGAAGCGTTATCCGCAGACTCCCCACAACAGATACAGACTGAAGGAAAGCACCATGGAACATACGCTCCCGCCGCTGCCGTTCGCGAAAAACGCACTCGCTCCGCACATGTCGGAAGAGACGCTCGAGTTTCACTATGGCAAGCACCACCAGACCTATGTGACCAACCTGAACAATCTGATCAAGGGCACGGAGTTCGAGAACCTGTCGCTCGAAGAAATCGTGAAGAAGTCGTCGGGCGGCGTGTTCAATAACGCGGCTCAAGTGTGGAATCACACGTTCTTCTGGAACAGCCTGTCGCCGCAAGGTGGCGGCGCTCCGACCGGCGCGCTGGCCGACGCGATCAACGCCAAGTGGGGTTCGTTCGACAAATTCAAGGAAGAGTTCGCGAAGACCGCTATCGGCACGTTCGGCTCGGGCTGGGCATGGCTCGTGAAGAAGGCAGACGGTTCGCTCGACCTGGTGTCGACAAGCAACGCAGCTACGCCGCTGACCACGGACGCTAAGGCGCTGATTACGATCGACGTGTGGGAACACGCGTACTACATCGACTACCGCAACGCACGTCCGAAGTTCGTTGAAGCTTACTGGAACATCGTCAACTGGGAATTCGCGTCGAAGAATTTCGCGTGAGTCGACAGTGAGCGTAGCACCATCCCGCGGATCAGTTAATGAACGGCGGTGTCGGTGTGCTCAGGCTCTAAGCTGGTTGCGATTCGAGCCTTAAGCGTAAGCACAAATAAAAGCCCTCCATGTGAGGGCTTTTGTTTTTATCGCAGGCTGAGATATACGGCTCGCGTGCTTACAGCAACTTTGTCACCGTTCGTAACCGCGCGAGTATAAAAGGGGCGCTGCTTGGGCCACTTGCGCGGCTTTGTGTGTCGGCGCAAAACATACGGTAACTGTTCGGTAAACATCGCGTGCGCCGATTGGTCTAACGTGTGTTCTCCCAATTCCCTGTTACTCGCGCCATCATGATTTCAAGTCTAAAACCGGTGCGCGCCGCGCTGCCTCTCGGGGCCGTTGCACTCGCGCTTGTGCTGCTGGGCGGTTGCGCCGTCGTGCCGCCGAGCGGTCCCTCGGTGGTGGCTCTGCCGCGTAGTGGCGAGCCGCTCAGTCAGTTCCAGCAAGACGATTACACATGCCGTGACTACGCGTTCCATTCGTCCGATGTAGCCGGCGCCTCGCAGAGCGCGACCACGAGCAGTGTTAACAGCGCAGCGATCGGCACGTTCGGCGGCGCGGCAGTCGGCGCACTGTTGGGTGCGGCGGCGGGCAACCCCGGCGCGGGCGCGGCCATCGGCGCGGGCAGCGGTTTGCTGATCGGCGGTGCTGCCGGCGCGAATGGCGCGCAGTACTCGGCGAACAGCCTCCAGGCACGGTATGACGCAGCCTACGCGCAGTGCATGACGTCAAAAGGCAACACCATCTCGCAGCCTCAAGTGCCGGTCTACGCGCCGCAGCCCGTGTATGCGCCGCAGCCTGTCTACGTCGCTCCGCCGCCGCGTTATTACGGGCCGCCGCCGGTCATGTACTCGCCTTATCCGTACTACTGACTGTAGGTCATGCATACGCGCGCATGAGCCGCGTCCGGCACATGCGCACATGGACGAATGGCGCGACCTATTCCGCGTCGCCGCTCCCCGCCGTCTTGCGCGGCCGACGGTTGCGTGACGACGCCGTTTTTCGCGCGGCTCTCTTCTTCGGCGCTGGCGTTTCCTCCGCGACGGCTGACGTTTCCGCAACTGGCGGCGCAGTTTCCGCGGCGCTGTCCGATTTTTGTGCTGCAGTCTTTCTCGCTTTCTTTGCGGCTGGTTTGCGGGGCTCGCGCGGCCGACGACGTTGAGTCTGCGTGTCGTCTGCCTGCTCCGCCTCGGTATTCGCGACTGCGTCAGCTTCTGTAGTCGTCACGTTGCCCGGTGGCGCGGCGGGTGCCTGAGGCAACTCAGACGAAAAATCCGCATGTGCCTGCGCGGGTGCCTGCCTCAAGTCGGCGTCCGGATCGCTTTGACTGGCTGCGCCGTAGTCGTCTTGTCGATCAGCGGCTCCGGCGGATTCGTATGGGCTTTCCGGTGCGGGTTCGCGCGTGACTTGCTGACTCGCTCCTCCTTTCCGGTTGCCACGGCCACGACGACGCTGATCATGCTTACCGCCTGTCTCGGCTGTCACCGTTTCAGCCGCCTGAGGCTCGACAAGCTGTTCACCCATCTGCGCGGTATCGGCACGTTCGCTCGCATGTTCGGTCGCCTGCTCGCCCGCACTCTCTCCGAGCACGTTCGAGACCGTGCTCCGGTACACATAGGCGCCTGACTTCTCGTCGCGGCCGAATTCCAGCAGTCCGCGCGCGTGCGCCTCCTCCAGCAGATTGCCGAACGCGCGAAAGCCATAGTAGGTCTCGTTGAAATCAGGCTTGCGACGCTTGATGGCGTTTTTCAACACTGACGCCCAGATTTTTCCGCTGTCGCCGCGCTCGGAAGCGAGCGCGTCGAACGTTTGCACTGCAATCTCGACGGCTTTAGTGCGACGCTTTTCGAGGTCTTCCTTGCTGCGGCTTTTATCTTCTTCCTGCGATGGCTTGCCGGTCGGCTGAGCCGCCTTCTGCGGTCGCGACGACTCCCGCTTTGCAACCGTCCGTTGACTTTCCCGGACGAGGTCGTCGTAAAAAAAGAACTCGTCGCAGTTTGCGATTAGCAGGTCTGACGTGGATTGCTGCACGCCGACGCCAATCACCTGTTTCGCGTTTTCGCGCAGTTTTGACACAAGCGGTGAAAAGTCCGAGTCGCCGCTGATAATCACAAACGTATTGACGTGCGATTTGGTGTAGCAGAGGTCGAGCGCGTCGACGACCAGCCGGATATCCGCGGAGTTCTTGCCCGATTGGCGCACGTGCGGAATTTCGATCAATTCGAAGTTGGCCTCGTGCATTGCGCCTTTGAAACTCTTATAGCGATCCCAGTCGCAATACGCTTTCTTCACGACGATGCTGCCCTTGAGCAGCAGACGTTCGAGCACCAGCTTGATATCGAACTTGTCGTACTTCGCGTCGCGCACGCCCAGCGCGACATTTTCGAAGTCGCAGAAGAGCGCCATGCTGACGGTTTCATTGGATGACGCCATGTAAATCTCCATTGAAGCGCTCGTCGATGTCGACGAATCGCGACCATGATAGCGATTCCAGCGAAGCTGATCAGCTTTTGTCCAAACAACGCAGTTCAACGCGCCGACCTACAGATCGTGACGTCTGTCTGGCGCCGCAGGAAACGGGCTTAGTGCCGCCCGTGTTTCCAATACCTCGTCCACCAGGCCATAGGTTTTTGCCGCGAGGGCTGACATGAAATTGTCGCGGTCTGTGTCACGCGCGATTTCCTCGATGCTTCGCCCCGTCCGTTCGGCCATCATCGCGTTCAGGCGTTCGCGCAGATAGAGCACTTCCTTAGCCTGAATGTCTATATCTGCCGCCGTGCCTTGGCTACCGCCCGAGGGCTGGTGGATCATGATGCGGGCGTTAGGCAATGCGTACCGTTTGCCGCGTTGGCCGGCGCACAGCAGGAACGTGCCCATGCTTGCAGCAAAGCCGGTGCATAGCGTCGACACTTCCGGCTTGATGAACTGCATGGTGTCGTAAATGGCGAGACCGTCGTAAACCGAGCCGCCCGGCGAATTGATGTAAAACGAAATATCCTTGTCGGGGTTCTCGGATTCGAGAAATAGCAGTTGCGCCACGATAAGACTGGCCGACTGCTCGTTCACGGGCCCCACGAGAAACACGATGCGCTCGCGCAACAAACGAGAATAGATGTCGTAGGCGCGCTCACCGCGACCGGACTGCTCTATGACGGTTGGGACGAGCCCGAGATCTGTGACGGATGCGTAACTGGAATGCATTTTTGCCTCGCTGAAGTGGGCTGCTGTCCCTATGACGATCCCGCTGCCGGTGGCGTGACATAAATATTTTTTGGCGCGCCTGTCACGCAACGTATCGCCCGAGCGTCAAGCTGCAATGGATGCCCTTTTTGCGGTGAGCCGCGCCGGAGCATCCTGCATATCAGCGCACGCGCTTTTCATCACGCACGATCTGGAGGTCAACGCATGACAGAACACGAAATCGACAAGGCATCCAGCTTCGGTGCGGTGCGCGCCCGTCTTATCGCGTTGGCGTACCGCATGCTGGGCAGTCGCGCGGAGGCAGAAGACATCGTGCAGGACGTCTGGCTGAAGTGGCATCTTGCCGACACGCGTGAAGTGCAAACGCCGGCAGCGTGGCTGACTACACTGACCACACGCACGGCGATCGACCGTCTGCGAAATGTGCAGCGCGAGCGGGAATCGCAGACCACCGGCTGGTTGCCGGAGCCTTGGCTCGACGAAGTCGCACCATCCGCTGAAGAACTCGCCTTGCGTGCCGCGGAAATGTCGTATGGCGTGATGCTGTTGCTTGAGCGTCTCAAACCCGACGAGCGCGCGGCGTTCGTGCTGCACGAAGCGTTCGATTGTGACTATGCCGAGATCGGCAAGATCCTGGAGCGTACGCCTGCAAGTTGCAGGCAGATTGTCCACCGGGCAAGAGTTCGTTTGCAGCGTGCGGGCGCGCCGCTGCAAAGGCCCGACGCGCAGGCGCACGCGCGGATCGTCGAGCGTTTGCGCAGCGCGCTGGAGGCGCAAGACCGGGCAAGCTTGCTCGACCTGTTTAGCGACAGGCCGGTAGTCGTCAGCGACGAGCCGGAGTTCGGGGCGCTGAATGTCGTGGCGAGTTCGCCCGCGCCTTTGGTTACGCCTTCAGTCGCGCCTTCAGTTACACGTCGAGGTGCGGACGCTGTAACAAACTCGCCGGGAATACCGGCACAGGCGAGTGCCCAAGCACCTGGCTGCGAGCACGAATCTACATTCGGCTCTACATTCGGCGATTGGATCGAGAAGGTGACGTCGCTGGCGGGGCAGGCGAGCCATGTCGAACTGGTGTCGGTGGGCGGAGTGCCGTCCATCGCTTTCCTTATCGAAGGCGATGTCGTCGCGCTGATCGACGTCTCTACAGAAGACCCGTACAACAGCCTCACAAGCGCCGAAAGGCGCAGTCGGGGACAGGGCCCGGTCTGCAACGCGACCAACAGCGCTCAGAAGATCGTTTCGTTGCACGCGGTAACGAGCGCGTCGCGACTTCAGGCCGCCAACCGCGTTTTAGGCCGCGCAGCGGTCACTGAGTTGCTGGCGCGAATCACGCGCAACCCGGCGCAGTCAGTTGCGATGGGCCGCGACTTCCCAGTTGATGTCTACGCATAGCACTTGTGTGCCCTTCGGCGTATGCGCGGCGATTGAGGCAGTCACACACAAGTGCGCTTCGTTGATCGAAAGATAGGGAGGTGTTAGATGCACCTGACCCGGCACACGCATTGCCTGGATGAAATACGGCCGCCGCTCCCAGCTCGCGCCCTCCGAATGCAACAGTGGGCGGAAGCGTTTGGCGCGTTGCGAAGCGCGCCCTGGAGGCAGCACGTTGTCGCCGATCTGCCGTCCTGAGCCGTCCAGAATGAAGCAGCGTGCTGTCTCGCCGAGTTTCAGTAGCGGGGCAGTCGCCTCGGCGGCAGGTCGCCCTGCTACAAGCTCTGCGGCTGCTGTTTGGAGCGCAGTCACGTACGGCGCGAGGCGCGTCGCCTGCGCGCGCTCACGCGCTGCAACCCGCTCACGCAACGCTGCCGAAAGCGAGTCCATCAAACCTGCGGCGGTTTGCGGCTTGACCGCATCTACGCTCGGACCTGCAAAGAAGGCGCCCTGCACGAAGTCGACGTTGCATTCGAGAGCGATCAAGGCATCGCGTTCAGTAGTGAGGCCACCCATCAACACCAATTGGCCGGACTCATGCAACAGCGAGACGAGGCCGGGCAGCACGCGTTCAATGTGCGAATGCTCGCTGGCTTGCGCGAGAATGCAGCGATCGAGCGTGACAATGTCGGGGCGCAGGTTCCAGACGCGGTCAATGTTCGAATGCTTGGCGCCGAAGCCATCGAGCGCTATCAGGAAGCCTGACTTGCGGAGTGCGTCGATGATCTCGGCAAAACGGGTTGTTTCGCCGCCCGCCTGTTCGGACACTTCCAGGACTACGCGTTGTGGCGGCAAACCCAACGCCTTGAGGCCGGCCAGAAGTGCGTCGCCATAACTGGTGTCCATCAGTGCGGCCGGGTGAAGGCTTAGGAAGAGCCATTCATCGTGACTGTCGAACGCGTTGAAGTTGCCAAGGTGAAGTGATTCGGCCAGCCGACCCAGCTCCAGCAGGTCGCCGCGGCGCGCGGCCTGGGTGAAGACCTCGTGCGAGGGTACTTGCACCGCTTGCTCGTCGTGCGCGCGCAGCGACGCGTGATAACCGATTGCACGCCGGTGCGATACCGAGAAAACCGGCTGGAACACGCTGAAGACGGTGTAGCCGCCGTATAGAACGGTGCGCCGGGAGCCTTCGTCACCGGCCATCGGGCGGGGAGGCTGGAAACCGGGAGGATCGAGTTCGATCATGCTCATCATGTCAGTCGTGTGAAGGGCGGCGCGATCGCATGCTCGATGTGGGTGTGCATGCGCGATACGTAAGTTTACAGGATTGAAGAGCAAGATCCATGCGCGTGCAGAGATGCTGCATGCGCGCGCGATTGCCACGAGGGATCGGCAACATTGTGCGCCAACCCGGGCGCTCACGCGATAGTTCGCACATTGCTGGTGCGGGGAGCGCCCTGCGGCAGAGCCTACGTTAGCAGCCACGCTGCCGCTGAGACAGCATGGCAGGCGCTCTGCGTGGAGTTGTGTCAGGTGCTCCGACTGCCGTCGGCGACCAACAGCTAACGTCGCTGACTGCCATCAACTATCGCCCCCGAGCGACAGCCAACGCCCCGACGAACGCCTCAACCAACGCCCGACGAACGCC
>Ga0256904_1000563_pt1 | contig 13084 bp, 10 predicted proteins | sample MC6MC0742MT_FD_190199 | JGI IMG/M metagenome (GOLD analysis project Ga0256904, IMG submission 190199) | Metatranscriptome of enriched soil aggregate microbial communities from Iowa State University, Ames, United States - MC6-MC0742-MT... | ecosystem: Environmental > Terrestrial > Soil >...
AAGGAGTTTCCTGACGTCGTCGCGATTCTGATGCGGCAGGCCGGGGAATTCGGTTTCGGCTTTGCAGCGCGCTCGGAGTGGACGCCGGAAGAGTTGGCCAAGCAATGCCGCGACTGGGCGGCGGCGATCGTCAAGGAAGCCGAAGGCGACGCGGTGCTGGTCGACCCGCTCTCGGCACAGATCAAGAGCGCGGTCCAGGATATCCAGGCGCTCGAGGAAATCATGCAGACGCCGGCATGGCGGCTCGTGGAATCGCTGCGTCAGCGTGTTTATGAAGCGAAGGTGGCGTGCGAAACGAGCGTGGGCAGCACCGCCCGCGAAAAGCTGGGCGAACTGCGCGGCCTGCTTCGGCTCGGCATTTCGCACGGCTCGTTCCAGAAGCAGGAAGCGCAACAGATCATGGAATATCTGCGCCTGCTGAAGCCGGAAATCTTCGTTGAGGAACCGTACGACGTGTTTTCGCGGATGGCGGCGTGGCTGCGCAACTTCTTCGTGCCGCCGCGCCCCGCCCCGCAACAGCAGCAACGGCAGTCGCGCTGATTCGGCCCAGCGTCTGTCCACCAGCAGCAGCTAGCGTGTAAAGCATGTTGCCTGCTGCCGAAAGCGATCCAGGGAGCCCTCCGGGATGCTCCCGCACGGCGACAGCCCGTGCGGCATCGAGCCCCGCCTCGCCGCCCACCTGAGCGCCGCTCAGTCCCACATCTTCCTGAGCCTTGCTCCGATTTCGATTTTTGCCTGCGCCGCCGCGGCAAGCCCCGCGGCCGTCGGCGCACTGGGCACCGGCACGCGCGGCCATGCGTACGCGTCGAACAAAGGCATCAGGTGCGCAGGGATAAAGCGCGTGCGCGACGCCCACACGTGACGATCGCCCATATGCGTCTGGTTGTGCACGTAAAAGCGCTGCGGCACGACGATATGCAGGTCTTCCTTTGCGCGCGTCATCGCCACGTAAAGCAGGCGGCGTTCTTCGTCGATTTCCTCTTCGCTGCCGGTACCCAGATCGGATGGAATGCAGCCGTCGACCCCGTTCAGCACGAACACGTTGCGCCATTCCTGTCCCTTTGCCGAATGGATGGTGGACAGGATCAGATAGTCTTCGTCGATGAGCGGCACGCCCGATTCGTCGCTCGTGGCATCGGGCGGATCGAGCGTCAGTTCCGTCAGAAAGCGCTCACGCGACGCATACGTGCCCGCAATGCTTTCCATCTGCAACACGTCGGCATGACGGATTGCGGCGTCTTCATGATTGCGCTCCAGATGCGGCTCGTACCAGCGCCTCACCATCTCGAACTCCGCAGGCCATGGCGTCTGCCGCCCATACACGCTCGACATCAGCCTGACGAAGGGATGCCAGTCCTCCTGCGCGCGAGGCGGCGGCGCGAACGCGGCGAGCGTGCCGCCCGCGGTGTCGGCGGGATTGCCCGCACCGGCTCGCGCGACGATCTCGTCGAGCACTCTCGCGGCCGTGGCCGGCCCCACGCCGGGCAATAACTGTACGACGCGAAAACCGGCCACCCGGTCGCGCGGATTCTCGGCCCAACGCAGCACCGCCAGTACGTCTTTGACGTGCACGGAATCGAGGAACTTCAGGCCGCCGAACTTCACGAACGGAATGTTGCGGCGCGTGAGTTCGATCTCGAGCGCCGCGCTGTGATGCGCGGCGCGAAACAGCACCGCCTGCGACTTCAGTGTCATGCCCTGCTCGCGCGCTTCCAGCACCTGCTCGACGATATAGCACGCCTGGTCGGCCTCGTCGGCGACGGTGACGAGCCGGGGCCGTTGCGCCGACGACTTGTCGGTCCACAGGTTCTTTGTATATCGCTCGCTGGCCAGTTCGATCACCGCGTTCGACGCGGCAAGAATCGGCTCGGTCGAGCGGTAATTGCGTTCAAGCGTGACCTGAACCGCAGGCGGATCGAAATGCGCCGGGAAATCGAGAATGTTGCGCACGGTGGCGCCGCGAAACGAATAGATCGACTGCGCGTCGTCGCCGACCACGGTCAGGCCGCGTCCGTCCGGCTTCAGCGCGAGGAGAATCGACGCCTGCAGCCGGTTGGTGTCCTGATATTCGTCGACCAGCACGTGATCGAAGCGCGCCGACAGATCCGCGGCAATTGCCGGCTCCGCAGCCATATGCGACCAGTAGAGCAGCAGGTCGTCGTAATCGAGCACGCTCTGCTTCTGCTTCGCGTCGACGTAGGCGGCGAACAGCATGCGCAGATCGGCTTCCCACTCGCGGCACCACGGGAACGCGCTATCGAGCACCTGCCCGAGCGACGCGCCGGTGTTCACGACGCGGGAGTAAATCGCGAAACAGGTTCCCTTAGCCGGAAAGCGCCGTTCTTTCGCCGACAAACCCAATTCATGCCGCACCAGATTCATCAGGTCGGCGGAATCCTCACGGTCGTTGATCGTGAAGGCCGGTGCAAGACCGATCAGTTCTGCATATTCGCGCAAAAGCCGCGCGCCGACGCTATGGAACGTGCCCGCCCATGTGAGCCCTTGCGCGAGCGCGGCGCGCGTGCCGAGCGCCGTCGTGGCAATGCGTGTGACGCGGCGTGTCATTTCCAGCGCCGCGCGACGCGAAAATGTCAGAAGCAGAATTCTGCGCGGATCAGCGCCCTTGACCATCAGATTGGCCACACGGTGCGCAAGCGTGCTGGTCTTGCCGGAGCCCGCGCCCGCAATGACCAGCAAGGCGCCCGGCGGTGAATGAGGCGTATCGGTGCCGAATTCGACGGCCTCGCGCTGCGCGTCGTTCAGCTTCGCAAGCCAAGGGGCGGTATCGGACGGCGACGGCGTTTCTGCGACGGAAAGCACGGTGTTTTAAGGGCGTTGGATGGATCGGGAACGGCGACGCATACTGTATATCCATACAACCCGCGCGCACAAGCGCCCTTTTTTAGCGTGGCTGCTGCGCAGTCACGCGCACGCCGCCCCGCACGCTTACAAGCCGCTCAAAACAAACGGCCCGTCTGCATTCCGCAAACGGGCCGTTTCGTTGAGCAGGTCGCACCTGCCCATCAGGAAGCAGGAACCTACTGCTTCTTCGCATCCTTCAGAGTGGCCTCGGCGTGCGCCTTGTCGGCGTCGGCTTGGGCTTCGGTCTTTTCCTTGTCGGCCTTGGCTTGCGCGACAGCCGCCTTCTTGTCTGCCTTGGCTTGCTGCTTCGCCGCCTTCTGATCGGCGTGCGTGACCGGCGCCGCGGCCGGATCGCTTGCCTGCGCGAATGCGGCCGACGACAGGCAGCCTGCGATGAGCAACGCGCAAAGCCGCGCGGTCGGGGATTTAGCGGAATTAGTAAATCGAGTGTTGCTCATGCGATTCCTCCTTAACAGTCTCATCAGGTCGAGTCGGGTTCGACACCGCGGGCTAACCTGAGCCCGCGGCTCCGCCTGCCATTAGTGCTTAACTTCGCCGCCGTCGGTCTGGGCGCCCGCCTGACTTTGCAGGTTCATCTTCATTTCGTTGTCAGCGGCCTGCTTGTCCGCCTTCTTGTTGATCTTTGCGTCGCGCACCTGCTCCTTGTATTCGGACTTGGCAGCCTTCTGCTGTTCCTTCAGCTCGGCCTTCGACGCCTTCTTCGACGCGCGGTACTCCGCGTTAGCCTTCGCGTTGGCTTCGCGCTTTTGTACTAGCGGATCGGGCGAGCCCGAGGCCGTCAGGCGGGTCGGTGCCGGGGTGACCGGCTGCACGCCTTGGGCGGCAGGAGCGGCCGGCGCGACGTCGGCGCCGGGCGACTGAACCTGTACCTGGGTATTCATGCCCGCAGCCGGTTGAACGGGCTGTGTGGTCTGCGCGACGGCTGCCGTAGCGGCGAATGCGGTCATGGCGGTACCGATCAGGAGCGTACGAATCTGGGTCATGGCAAATTCCTCTCTAGAGTTGTTGTGGCCGGGTCGAAACGCCATGCATCGCACTGCGGCGCGCCGGACGACCTCCCGGTCTGCTCATAGCCGAACTAGATCCGGCAAGCTTTCCTGCTGAGATGCACTTTACGAGTGAAGTCGTGTTGTGACGACCGGTGTTACGCAACGTTTCACTTTCCGACAAACGGATAACATCTACTTGCATTTGCTTGCGATGCGTTCACGAAACACTGCGCGAGACAACGCGACTTCTTAGGGGCAAGCTTGTGCTTTATGATGCGAACCCCTTGCCTGAAGGTGCAATGCCCATGCCCAACCTCGATTTCACGCTCACCGGCGACTACGTCGAACTTCACAATCTGCTGAAGATCACGGGGCTCGCGGACAGCGGCGGCTCGGCGAAGATGATGGTGGCGGACGGAGCCGTCACTGTGGACGGCCGCGTCGAAACGCGTAAAACGTGCAAGATCCGCGCAGGACAGGTGGTACTGCTCGGCGACACGCGAATCGCGGTCCACGAAGCCTGACGGCTACTACTCGCGCGGGAACCACGAGATTCCGCAGGAAACTCGCGCACCAAAAATGTGCTTAATCCATCGACTTTGCAGCGGTCACGCAATAAGCTGTTGGTTTCGCTAGACGAACGGCCCCGCTGACATCGCCGACCGTGGGCTCGCCGGAAAAACGTGGCGAGCCGCCTTGATCGGCGTCATTACGAGGCTCGTGAACCGTCATGCGACCGCGAGCCCACGCGTCTCTCAGAGCGCGCTTCCGTTGCCTTCGGTGCTTCCAGTGCCGCGGCGGTCGCCAGCGGTCACGGCGTCGTCATTCCGTCAACTTTCACACGCTCCATGACTCAATCCGGCTTCACCCGGGTGGCCACCCGTCCGCCGACCTTGTCCCGCCACGCCGCCGACACCGCGCGGCTCGCCGCGCCGCTCGCCATCGCGCAGCTGTCGCAAATGGCCATGGGCGTCACCGACACGATCCTGCTCGGCTCTCTCGGACCGGACGCGCTCGCGGCCGGCGGTCTGGGCGCCAATCTGTTCTTCGTGGTCGTGACGCTGCTGCAGGGCGTGCTGACGTCGGTCAGCGTAAGCGTTTCGCATGCGCGCGGCGCGCAGGACGAAAGCCGCGTGCCGCACATCTACTGGACCGGTTTTGTGTTGTCGGTGTTGCTGTCGGTGCCGGCGTTCGCCTTGCTGTCGTTCGCGACACCCATCCTGCTTGCGTTCGGCGAACCGGCGCTGCTCGCGCATAACGTCGGCGAATACGCGGCGGTGCTGCGCTGGGGCGCGCTGGGCAGTCTGATCGGCGTCGGTCTGATGCGCTCGTTCCTGCCGGCGATCGGCGCGGCGCGGCGGCTCCTGTGGGTGTCGCTCGTCAGCGTCGGCGTGAACGGCTTTCTCAACTACGGACTCATTCACGGCGCCTACGGGCTGCCGCGGCTCGGCTTCCTCGGCTCGGCGGCTGCGACGTCCATCACCGTCTGGCTGACCGCGCTCGTGCTGATGGCGCTCTTGCACCTGCGGCCCCGCTATCGCCATTTCGTGGTCGCCACGCGCCCCAACGTCCCGCTGATGGGCGAGCTGTTCGGTATTGGCTGGCCGGTGGCGATCACCTACGGCGTCGAATCGACGCTCTTCCTCGCGACCGGCCTGATGGTCGGGCTGCTTGGCGAGTCACAACTGGCCGCACATCAGATCGCGCTGAACGTCGCGTCAGTGGCATTCATGGTGCCGCTCGCGATCGGCCAGGCGGCCAATGTGAGAGTGGGCTTCTGGTCCGGCGCCGGGCAGCCGCTCGCCGCGCGTCATGCGGGCTTCGTCGCGCTGGCACTCGGCGTCGGCTTTATGACGTTGTCGGGAATCGTGCTGATCGCCGCGCCGCATTGGATCGTCGGCCTCTATCTGCACCTGGACGACCCGGCCAATGCGGCGACGGTTACGCTCGCGAGTTCACTCCTCGGCGTCGCGGCGATTTTTCAGATCGTCGACGGCATGCAAACGGTCGGATCTGGCTGCCTGCGCGGTCTGAAAGACACGCGCATACCAATGATCGCCGCTGCATTCGGCTACTGGGTGATTGGTTTTCCGACCGGCTATACGCTCGCCTTTCATGCCGGGCTGGGTGCTCGCGGTTTGTGGTGGGGCCTCGCGGCCGGACTCGCGAGCGTCGCGCTGCTGATGACGCTGCGCTTTCACAAGCTAAGCTTGCGGCGCGTGCCGGTTGCGGCGGACGCGCCGCCCGCCGCATCGGTTTGAACACGGGTAACGGACTCGCCGTTTCGGGCACGCCCGCGCTGCGTGATGAGTCCGCTTTAAGGCCCGGCGGGCGGTCTTGCCGCAAAAGGGACAATGGCACAGCGAGCCAACGTCGCGGCAAACCCGTTGCACGCGCAACCATAGAGCCAGCAGGCTGCCGCCTACAACGTTAAAATGCGTGACTTCTTCGGTGCGTGTCGCGAACCCGCGTCCATCCACCGAAGCTCCGCTTGCGCGCCTCACAAAGGACCGCGCCGCCGGCAGGTCCACCATCCGCTGACAACCTGCCGTTCGCTTGCGACTCAACTGCAGCAACCGCGACATAGGGCGCGGCCCGCTCACAGGCACTTGCCGCAGTCCGTGAGGCGCCGCGCCCGGCAGAGCGTCGCCGCCTTCAGCACTGCGCCCGCTTGCGAACGACCAACCTCCGCTTCTCGCCATAAAACATAACCAAGGACCTCGCCCCATGCTTGCCCGCATCACCCGTCTTTTTCCCGTTTGGGCCGTGCTCATTTCGGTTGCAGCGTATTTCTCGCCGGCTTCGTTTACCGGCATCGCCCCGCACGTCACCACGCTTCTGACCATCATCATGCTGGCGATGGGCGTCACGCTGTCCGTCGCCGACTTTCAGCGCGTCTTCACACGGCCCGCGCCGGTGATCGCAGGCATCGTGCTGCATTACCTCGTGATGCCGCTCGCCGCCTGGGTCATCGCGAAAGCCTTGCGCATGCCGCCCGACCTGACCGCCGGCATGGTGCTGGTGGGCAGCGTGGCGAGCGGCACGGCATCGAACGTGATGATCTATCTGGCGCGCGGCGACGTCGCGCTGTCGGTGACGATCAGTGCGTTGTCCACGCTCGTCGGTGTCTTTGCGACGCCGCTTCTCACGCGCCTTTACGTGGATGCGTCGATCGCCGTCGACGTCCACGGCATGTTGATGAGCATCCTGCAAATCGTCGCGCTGCCGATCGTGGTCGGCCTCGTGGTGAATCACCTGTTCGGCAAGACGGTTCGCAAGATCGAGCCGGTGCTGCCACTGGTTTCGATGGTCGCGATCCTGCTGATCATCGGCGCGGTGGTGGGCGGCACGCAAAAAAGCATTGCGTCCGTCGGCCTCGTGGTGATGCTCGGGGTGGTGTTGCATAACGGCATCGGCCTTCTCGGCGGCTATTGGGGCGGCCGCCTGCTAGGTTTCGACGAAGCCGTTTGCCGCACGCTTGCGATTGAAGTCGGCATGCAGAACTCGGGCCTCGCCGCGACGCTCGGCAAGCTCTACTTCACGCCAATTGCCGCGTTGCCCGGCGCGCTGTTCTCCGTCTGGCACAACCTGTCGGGGTCGCTGCTCGCGGGTTATTGGGCAGGGCGCCCGGCGAAGGGCTCGACGTATGCCGAAGGCGAGCGAGGGCTGAACACCGAACGCGTCTGACGGTTTCGAGCCACCGCTCATCGCGGTCCCAGACGCCGCCGGCGTGCCGCGGTGCACAGTCCGGCGGCGCGATTCCCCTTAGAATGGATTTCTCGGCAGCGCGGCTGAAGCATCTGCGCTGCCGTTACGAAAAGCCTGAACAACAAGGGGAAAAGCGTGCAGTGGCATACAGAACAAAAGCAGACCGCGACGCAACTTAAGCGCGCAATCCGCTCCGCCAGACATTTTTTCTTGCTGTGCTGCACGTCGGCATTTCTGACTGCGTGCGCAACCAAACCTCCCGCCACCGCGTTCGACCGCCCGGTCACTCACGCGTTATCACCGACCGAAAACACGCCGCTTCGCGCGGCGCTTGAACCGCTCGAAGCCGCTCATCCGGGGGAATCGGGTTTCCGTGTGCTCTCGAGCGGCACGGACGCACTGCAGATGCGCATCGCGCTCGCCCGCGCGGCGACGAAAACGCTCGACATGCAGTACTACATCGCGAACGAGGACACCACCGGCAAGCTGCTGCTCGGCGCCGCGCTGTACGCGGCGGATCACGGCGTGCGCGTGCGCATGCTGGTCGACGACCTGAACTTCAAGGACATCGACCGCATCATGGCGGGGCTCAACTCGCACAGCAACATCGAGATTCGCGTCTTCAATCCGTTCGGCAGCGCGCGTGAAGGTGTGTTCGAGCGCACTACGAATGTCTTCACGCAGATCGGCCACTTCACGCGCCGCATGCACAACAAGGCGATGATCGCAGACAACCAGTTGGCGATTGTCGGCGGCCGCAATCTCGGCGACGAATACTTTAACGCGAGCGAAGTCCTGCAGTTTCGCGACATCGACGTGCTCGCCGCCGGCCCGATCACCGCCGATGTCTCGGCGAGCTTCGACGACTACTGGAACAGCAGCGTCGCGTATCCGCTCGGCGTGCTGAACAAGCAGAAATTCGATCGCGAAGAACTCGATCAGACGCGCGACGACCTGCGCAAGCACTGGCGCACCAACGCCGATCCATACAACGCGAAGCCTTTGAACGCGACGCCGCTCGCCACGCAGATTGCGGGCAAGCAACTCGGCCTGACCTGGGCGCAAGCGGAGTTCGAGGCGGATCAGCCGGAGAAGATCGAGAGCCCGTCGCCCGACTACGTCAGTCCACCGATGAAGCGGCTCGGCGAGCTCATGAAGGACGCGCACAAGGATTTCCTCGTCGTGTCGCCCTACTTCGTTCCGCACGACGCCGGCGTGACGGCGCTCGGCGCACTCACGCACCGGGGCGTGCGCGTAGCGATCCTGACGAATTCGCTCGCCGCCACCGACGCGGTCGCGGTGCAAGCGGGCTACAGTCCGTTTCGCGTGCCGCTGCTGCAACAGGGCGTCGAGTTATACGAGTTCAAGCCGCGCCAGGATACGCCCACGGCGGGAATCGCCGGGTCGCGTTCGCGCGCGAGTCTGCATGCGAAGACTTACGTGATCGACCGCCGGATTCTGGTGATCGGCTCGATGAACCTCGATCCGCGCTCGGCGCATCTGAATACCGAACTCGCGCTCGTGATCCACAGCCCGGAACTGGCTGCGCAGGTCGCCGACATTTTCGCCACCGCCACGGCGCCTGAGCGAAGCTACCGCGTGACACTCGCCGACGGCGCGCAGCTCGCCTATCTTCGTTCGATCGGCGCGCCGCTGTCCCCGCTCGTGTGGACCGATGTCGAAGACGGCACGCGCCGCACCTACATTTTCGACCCGCAGGCAGGGTTATACCGGAACGCGCTAACGGGGCTATTCTCCCTATTGCCGGTCAACGCAGAACTTTAAAAGCGGAGCTCAACCATGACTGAAGACGTACGAATGGAGCGCGATACGTTCGGTGAAATCGCTGTGCCGAACGCTCATTTGTGGGGCGCGCAGACGCAGCGCTCGCTGCAGAATTTCCGCATTTCCACCGAGAAGCAATCGCCCGAACTGATCACCGCGCTCGCCGTGATCAAGCGCGCCGCCGCCGAGGTAAACCTGGGCCTCGGCGTGCTGGACGAGACAAAGGCGCACGCGATCATGCAGGCGGCCGACGAGATCATCGCAGGCAAGCATCCGGACGAGTTTCCGCTCGCGGTCTGGCAAACCGGCTCCGGCACGCAGACCAACATGAATCTGAACGAAGTGATCGCGAATCGCGCGAGCGAGCTGCTCGGCGGCGAGCGCGGTGAAGCGCGCAAAGTGCATCCGAACGACGACGTGAATCGCGGCCAGTCGTCGAACGACGTCTTCCCGACGGCCATGCACGTGGCCGCCGCGCATGGCATCGTCAAGCATCTGCTGCCTGCGCTCAAGACGTTGCGCGACACGCTCGACGGCAAGGCGAAGGCGTTTGCCGGCATCGTCAAGATCGGCCGCACGCACTTGCAGGACGCAACGCCGCTCACGCTCGGCCAGGAGTTCTCCGGCTATGTCGCGCAGCTCGACCACGGCATCCGCCATGTTGAATCGACGTTGCCGCACCTGTATGAACTCGCGCAGGGCGGCACGGCTGTCGGCACCGGTTTGAATGCGCATCCGCAGTTCGCCGGCAAGGTCGCGGCTGCAATCGCCAAGCTCACCGGCGTGCCGTTCGTTTCCGCGCCCAACAAATTCGAGGTAATGGCCGCAGCCGATGCGCTCGTTTTCGCGCACGGCGCGCTGAAAACGGTGGCCGCGAGTCTGAACAAGATCGCCAACGACATCCGCTGGCTCGCGAGCGGTCCGCGCTGCGGCTTGGGCGAACTGTCGATTCCGGAGAACGAACCGGGCAGCTCGATCATGCCGGGCAAGGTTAATCCCACGCAGTCCGAAGCCCTGACGATGCTGTGCGCGCAAGTGTTCGGCAATGACGTCGCGGTGAACATCGGCGGGGCGAGCGGCAACTTCGAGTTGAACGTGTTCCGGCCCATGATCGCGCACAACGTGCTGCAGTCCATCCGCCTGCTAAGCGACGGCGCTCTGAGTTTCAACGACAACTGCGCAGTCGGCATCGAGCCGAATCGCGAGCGGATCGACGCGCTGCTCAACGAATCGCTGATGCTCGTGACGGCGCTCAATCCGCACATCGGCTACGACAAGGCCGCGCAGATCGCGAAGAAGGCGCACAAGGAGGGCACCACGCTGAAGGCCGCGGCGCTCGCGCTCGGCTATGTCACTGAGCAGCAGTTCGACGAATGGGTGCGGCCGGGCGATATGGTGGGCCATTCGGTGCCTTGATTGGCGCCTGCCCGCTCCCACGCTTGACGCGCTGGGCGACTCGCGGTGAGTCGCCCGGTTTGATTCGATGCGGGTTTGACTCAGATTAGCCCGGACGGGAAAATTGGGAGTTCAAGCGGCAAAGGATCGCCGCCTGAAGTTTTGCCGGCGCCCGAGTGACCGCCGGCAAGCGTCGTTCAAACCTTGCCCTGCGCCACTTCTTCCGGCTTCAGCTCGACGATCGCGTCGAGCGCTTCCTTCACGTCCATCGCGTACTTCGCGAGGCGCTTCTGCTCGTCGGTTTCCGGAACAAACGACGGCACCTGCACCGGGTGCCCGTTTTCATTGACCGCGACCATCACGACGAGACAATCCGTGGTTTGCAGCAACTCGCCGCCCTTCGGGTCGCCAGCCTGCACCGACACATGGATGTGCATGCTGGTGCGCCCTGTCGCCACCACGCGCGCGCGCAATTCGACGAGGTTGCCCACCAGAATCGGTCGACGGAAACGGATATTGCCGACGCTGACCGTCACGCAATAACGCCCCGACCACACCGCCGCGCACGCATACGCGGTTTCGTCGATCCACTTCATCAGCGCGCCGCCGTGCACCTTGCCGCCGAAGTTGACCGAGCTGGGTTCGGCGAGAAAGCGGAACGTGGTTTCGGAACGTTCCAGCGGCGCTGAGAGATGGCTACTCATCTTGACTCCGGTCAATCGGATGCATTGAAAGGAGGCGATTATACGAGCGCAATATTGACGGCGTACCCAATTATCGGGCGGAAATGCGTGCAACGTCCATGCGCGCAGCCGGTTTCGGCGCGCCATCCGATCAGCAGGTTCACCGCTGTGGCCGCTGCAAGCTCGTACAGTGCCGCGGCGCTGGCCTGTTCTCCGGCTCGAACGGTCGCTTCGCGCGCAGTCGTTCAGCGCGCGTCGTCGCCGGCGCGGACGGGCGCCTCTCGATGGTTCGCCGACGCGCGCGCAGTCGCGGACATGAACCGTTCACGATACTCGAGCGGGAGCACGCCGAAGCGCCGCACGAACGCGCGCCGCAGATTCTGCTCGCTGCCGAAACCGCAATCGAGCGCGATGCGCTTCAGCGGCCGGCGCGATTCGGCCAGTGCCCGCGAAGCCGCTTCGAGGCGCAATGCGGAGACGGTTTTCGCCGGCGTGCGCCCGACCTCGTCGACGTAGCGGCGCGCGAAGGTCCGCGGGGTCATTCGCGCGTGCTCGGCGAGTCGCTCGACCGTGAGGTCCTCGCGCAAATGGGCGACCATCCAGCTATGCAAGGCCTCGAACGGCCCTCCCGCCGACGCCTGTGCCGCGAGTGCCGCGCTGAATTGCGACTGCCCGCCAGGGCGCTTCATGAAGACGACGAGGCGCCGCGCGGCTTGCATCGCGACGGCGTGACCGAGGTCTTCTTCGATCAGCGCAAGCGCGAGATCGATGCCCGCCGTCACGCCCGCCGACGTCCAGACCACGCGTTCGCCGTCACCTCGTGCCCCGTCCGGGCCCGCGTCGCGGATAAAGATCGGATCGGCATCGACATGAACATTGGGAAAGCGGCGCGCGAGATGCGGGGCATCGCGCCAGTGTGTGGTCGCGCGGCGGCCGTCCAGCAGACCGGCCGCGGCCAGATAGAACGCGCCCGTGCAGACCGAGCACACGCGCCGTGCGCGCGGCGCATTGCGCCTGATCCACGCGACGAGTTCCGGCTGCAGCGCGCAATGCTGATCGACCGGAACGCCGGGGACGATCAGCGTGTCAATAGGCTCGGCGTCAAGTGAATCGAGGCGCTCGGTCACGACTGGCAGGCCCGGGAAAGTCTGCAAGACGCCGCCGTCGATCGAAGCGACTGTCGTGCGATAAGCGATCGGGCGTGCGGGCGAGTGCGTGGATGCAGGCACGGACGCATCCGCATGCGTGGCAGGGTTCGCCGGTATCGGCACCCGCCCACCGCCATCGCTCGCACCCTGCGCAGCGGCCATCGTCAGTTCGGCGCGCCAGAAGGCTTCCAGCGGGCCGCACGCGTCGAGCAGGACCAGATCGGGTGCGACGGCAAATACGATATGACGCACGCTCATCACGCGACCCCTCCCATCGCGCGCCGTCTGGACGACCGCGCATAGGCGAGCGTGGCGAGCGCCGCTGCGGCAAGCAGCGGAAAGATCGCCGCGTTGATCGTCGCCCAGCCGAAGCGCGCCAGCAATTGCCCTGCGAATAGCGAACCGAGCGCGGAGAACGCGAACGTCGTGAATTCGCTGGTGGCCTGCGTCTTCGCCCGTTCCGACGGCCTGTACGACTGCGCGAGCAGCGTGG
>Ga0256904_1000571_pt1 | contig 13002 bp, 12 predicted proteins | sample MC6MC0742MT_FD_190199 | JGI IMG/M metagenome (GOLD analysis project Ga0256904, IMG submission 190199) | Metatranscriptome of enriched soil aggregate microbial communities from Iowa State University, Ames, United States - MC6-MC0742-MT... | ecosystem: Environmental > Terrestrial > Soil >...
GGGATTAAAAACGGGGTCGAGCAAGGTTTTCTCGCCGCCATAAACTTTTGCAATGTATATACCTAACGGCAGTGCTAGAACAAGTGCAGCAACAAACATTGCGATTATACCTAATATTTCTGTATTCATTTTTTATTTTTTTGTAAAATGTGAAATAGTGAAATGTGAAATAGTGAAATAGTGTAAAGTGTAAAGTGAAATGTGAAATGGAATTCCTTTTTTTACCATTTACTTTTTACCTCTCACTTATTTACTTCTCACTTTTTACTTCCTACTTCTTTCTCAAAATCGATCTATTAAAATTTTTCGGGTTTCAGCAAAACGTAAACGATATAGGCGAAAACGCCTGCTGCCAGGAAGAAAAGTGCTATCATAATTATTGTATTTTAATAAGTTGTGGTTGATACTGCTGTGTGTAAACCGCTTTAAAAGGCAGCGGTATCTTTTTATAAATAAAATTCCATTGTTCGGTAGTAGCTCTTTTTTGAATTCCGTTAAAAGAACGTACAAACAGATTTTCTACAATGTACCTTATATACTTGTCGCCGTTCATATAAACCCAATAAACAAAGCCTATGCGCCGGCTTACCGTCTTGACCCTGCCCTGAACAACCAACTGCTTTAAGTTATTGACCACAGCCTGCAGAACGCCCGGGAAATTTCCGTATTTAGAAAGACTTCTTATCTCAACTTTAATTTCTGAAAAACGACATCCCAGATAAGCGGAAGCCCTTAATGGTGTAATTTGGTACATGACTTATATTTTTTCAAAGAAACTAACTGATTTATAAAAGATTGCGAAGCAGGCACAACCTGCAATTATTAGAATAAGTGTTAACATTTTTTTGCTGTTTAGTTATTGGGATTAAATTCAAAATCAGATCGCAGAACTGTAAATCTGTTTCAGATAAACAGCCTGAAGGCTTTGTGGCAGTATATTAATCAACCGTTTACGATGGGAAAGTATGCACGAAGCAAGGACTGCATCCAATGAAAAAACAAATACATCGGTAACGGCAGTTTTAAGTACGGCATCTCCTTTGATATAAATGTTCCCTATAAGTTTCATGCACTTATCCGTCATTAAATCGTTGTGCTGTTCTATCATTTTACGCGTATAGCGTGTAACGGACCTAACCACTGCAAAAGGATTTTTACCATTGGCTGTTCTTGTTATTTCCGGTTCGAGTTCAGGTAAGACAGCAGCTATCTCGACAATTAATTTAGTTTGATTCATTTTGACTGTAATTTGTTTTACTGCTTTATACCAACCAGATGCCACATTTAAAACACCAACACAAAAACACTAACTATCAACAACTTACAATTACAATTAAAAAACAGTGCATAAAAAAAGCCTATCAAAATGATAGGCTTTTTCTCAAAACGATACGGTAAGATAATTTACAGACCGTATTCTTCGATTTTACGGTAGAGCGTGGCAGTACCTATTTCGAGCAGTCTTGCTGTTTCGGCTTTGTTGCCACCGGTATGGTTAAGAACCTTTTGAATATGAAGTTTTTCGACACTCTGCATTGAAAATGCCGAAAGTTGCCTGCCAAGTACAGCACTTGATTTTAGTTGAATTTCCACAGGTAAATCATCAAGCGATAATTCATTTCCATTGGCAAGGATTACGGCTCTTTCTATCACATTTTTCAATTCCCGAATATTTCCATTCCATTGATGTTGTTGCAATGCAGTGATAAAATCAGTGTGCATCGTCATCACTTTTTTACTCATTTTCACAGCGAAAATATTGGTGAAGTGTTGCGCTAAAATCTCAAGATCGGCTACTCTTTCTCGCAATGCAGGCAATTGTATTTGAAACACAGATATACGGTAAAACAGATCTTCACGAAAATGTCCGTGCTCAATCTCTTGTTTTAAATCACGATTGGTAGCAGCAATAATACGCACGTTTACTTTAGTGGGTTTTGTTTCGCCTACCTTTATAAACTCGCCCGACTCAATCACCCGCAGTAATTTTGCCTGTAAATCTAAAGCCATTTCACCCAATTCGTCTAAAAATATGGTTCCATTATGGGCTTCTTCAAACAAACCTTTCTGATCTTTTGCCGCACCCGTAAAGGCGCCTGCTTTATGACCAAACATTTCACTCTCCAATAAATCTTTGCTAAAAGCCGAGCAGTTAATGGCAACAAAATTCTCTTTACTGCGGTTACTTTCGTGATGGATTGCTTGTGCAAACACTTCTTTGCCAGTACCTGTTTCGCCGGTTAAAAGAATAGTAGTGTCCGTTTTTGCAACCTTTTTAGCCAGTTCAACAGCCTGTAAAATTGGTTTTGACTTTCCGATAATTTTATCAAAAGAATGCTTGTCTACCAGCTGTTTTTCCAACTTTAGTACTCTATTATTAAGCGCCGCTTTTTCGATAGCCCGATAAAGCAACGGTATGATTCTGTTATTATCGTCGCCTTTTGTAATATAGTCAAACGCACCATTTTTTATTGCCTGAACACCGTCAGGGATATTGCCGTAAGCAGTGAGCAGAATAATTTCTGTGGCGGGGTATTTTTCTTTAATAATTTTTGAAAGTTCCACACCGCTGCCATCGGGCAATTTCACATCGCAAAGCACTACATCTACCGTTTGTCGGGATAATTTCTGCAATCCCGTTTTACAGTCGGCAGCCTGTGTTACTTCAAACCCTTCCAGAGTAATGATCCTTGCAAGCAGTGTGCGAAGTTTCTCTTCGTCGTCTATTATCAGTACTTTTTTCAAACTTTACCTTTTTTAAGATCAATCACTAACTTTTACGTTTCAATTCAAATACTTTTACCGGTTGGTAAACCAACGGAATATGTTCGATCAACACATCGTTTCTGTCCAGCCCAAATGCCTGTTCATCTTTCTGGGCAAACTGTTTAAGGAAAAAATACGATTTTAAGGTAATGCTTTCTTTGATTGCAAATTCGTTATCTACCGAAAGGTATGCCTGTAAAACGATAAATTTAAAATCGATGGAAGGATTGTACTTGGTACTTCCGTTATTACGCAGGTGCAGATTAAGTTCTTTGTTGGCTATCAAATCGTCAATCACTTTTTCGAAATAAAGTTCGGTTTTTGGCTGTATGCGGAAACCTATGTTCAATACAATTTTAATTACCTTATCGTCTACCAGTTCAGACACTTCATAATTTAAGGTATAGGGATTGTTTGTTCTGTTGATATGGAAAAACCAGTAAACATCTGCTCTTTTAGGTTTTTTATCGAATATAGACCGGATAATTCTGGCTTCGATCTGATCCCTTCTATCCGCTTTTGTAAGGTAAATTAAATGCGTTGTAAACTTCGGGATGCTTTCATCATTACTCAACTCTGCAATGGTATGGGCGTATTTGCCCAGATCTTCGAATTTGGTATAACTGCTGTTTATTTTTCTGGCGAAATAACTTACATACATTACAAAAAAGAATATTCCACCAGCAATCACGGTTATGTAACCACCTTCTTGGAACTTAACCACATTGGCAACAAAGAACGACAATTCGATAAGAAGAAATACCGCCAAAAACAGGAGTACCAGCAGCTTGTTCCACTTTAACTTAAACAACAGGAAGTAAGACAGCAGAACGGTAGTAGTAATCATTGCCAAGGTAATGGCAAGACCATACGCGGCTTCCATGTGTGACGAATCTTGAAAATAAAGAATTACAAGCACACAGCCTATCCACAATAAATTATTTACACTTGGTATGTAAATCTGTCCTTTGGTATCAGACGGCTGCTTCACACTCACACGCTGCCAGAAATTAAGGTTTATAGCTTCGTTAATCAGTGTAAACGAACCGCTTATCAATGCCTGTGAAGCAACTATAGCCGCCAGCGTTGCAATTACTATACCCGGTATTAAGAACCATTCGGGCATCATTTCGAAGAATGGGTTGCGATCGTTCAAGTGTAAGCCTCCATGATTTAACAGCCACGATGCCTGTCCCAGGTAATTTACAATAAGGCACAATTTTACAAATGCCCATGTAATGCGGATATTATCTTTACCGCAATGCCCCAGATCAGAATACAGTGCTTCTGCACCTGTAGTACATAAGAATACCGCACCCAAAAGCCAGAATCCCTGAGGATAATGCGTTAACAGTTCATACGCATAATACGGATTCAATGCCCGAATTACAGATGGTGACTGAACCACCTGGAAAAGTCCGATTGCCAGCAGAACGGAAAACCAGATCATCATAACCGGACCAAATGCTTTACCCATTTTGTGCGAACCGAAGCGCTGCAGGAAGAATACAAGCGATACTACTGCAATAACAACAGGTACCACAGGAATATGCTTTAGACCGTTTATTTTTTCCAATCCTTCAATAGCCGAAGTTACAGATACAGCGGGTGTAATCATACCATCTGCAAGCAGTGCCGCAGCACCAATCATGGTAGGTATAACCAATTTTTTACCGTACCGCCTTACAAGCGAATATAAAGAAAAAATACCTCCTTCGCCCTGATTATCGGCTTTCAGGGTTAGCCATACATATTTTATGGTAGTCTGTAGAACAAGTGTCCAAAAAACACAAGACACACCGCCTAAAACCAATAATTCGGAGATTTCCCTTTTACCGATGATTGCCTTAAAGGTGTAAAGCGGACTGGTACCTATATCGCCATATATAATACCAAGTGCAACAAGCAAAGTAGCAAAAGTTATTTTGCTGTGGTTATTTACCAAAGAATGACCTGTGTGTGGTATAGATGAATTTTCTTTCATTTATAAAGTTGTTGTAATTTGTGTACAAATTTGGACAACAACCCATCAAGGAAATATAAAATTTACCTGAAACCGTATAAAGAAAATATAAAGACCGATACAAGTTTGAGATAAACCAGCCTGACAATAGCTATTGAAACCTGTATCCTACCCCGTTTTCGGTAATAATATGTACCGGTTCGTTAGGCGAATCTTCGATCTTTTTTCTTAAAGCAGCTACAAAGACGCGCAGATACTGTGTTTCGGCCTGACTGCCCACGCCCCAAATTTCCTTTAGAATATATTGATGTGTGAGTACACTGCCTTCGTGTTTGGCAAAAAGTACCAGCAGATTATATTCTGTAGAAGTAAGTTTAATAATTTCATTATTTTTCTTTACCGTATGCGCCGTGAGATCTATTTCGAGATTACCGATGACAAAGACACTGGAATTATTATCTATGTTATGATTTCTACGAATTGCCGAACGTATACGTGCAAGAAGTTCAGCAGTACGAAACGGTTTGCACAGGTAATCTGTAGCCCCATTGTCTAGCGCGGTTACGATATCGTGCTCACTGTTTTGAACAGACAGGATGATGACAGACTTTTGGTACCACTGCCTTAATTCTTTAAGTACCTCATGACCGCTTTGATCAGGCAGACCCAAATCGAGCAAAATTAATTCGGGAGTATGGTTTGCAGCCAAAAGAATACCCTCGTGACCTGTTTCTGCCAGAAATGTTTTATAATCGTTACTTTTCAGCGTGATTTCCAAAAGTTTTCTGATTTGAGGCTCATCGTCGATAATCAAAATCTCGTTTCTACTCATTTTTCAAATTGTTTAAATAAGAGGTTTCGGCAGGTATCCTTATAATAAATCTTGCACCGCCCGTTGGGATGTTTTCAAGTGCTACGGTTCCGTTCTGTGCTTCGGTAAATCCTTTAACAATTGACAACCCCAGTCCGCTGCCACCTGCTTTTGTATTAGGCAGTCTGTAAAATTTATCAAATACCGAAGAAAGCTGTTGTTGGGGGAAGCCGTTTCCATTGTCGGAAACCGTTATGATGCAGTCAGCTAAATGTGGGGCAACTTCAACCATTACCACTGACTGTTTGGGAGTGTACAATACCGCGTTATGAATAAGGTTTAACAGGATCTGTTCGGTAAAACCGATATCCAGCTTAAACAACGGAAGGTTCACTGCAGGAGTAAAAGATATCTTATGTCCGTTTAAAATATCTGCTTTACGGATAATTCCGTTCACCAGTTCTTCCATATCGCACCAATCCTGTTTGGGTTTAAGCGTTCCGCTTTCCAATCTGCTCATATTCAAAATATTTTCAACCTGACGGTTTAACCGTATACTTGCAATGTCGATATCGTTGAGCAGATCGAACTGCTGTTCCTTATCAAGCTTATCATTATTATCCTTTAATGTATCAACCGTTCCCAAAATGGTAGCAATGGGGGTTCTTAACTCGTGCGAAAGAGAGTTAAGCAGGGTATTGTACAAGGTAATGGTTTTTTCTTTCTCTTCCCTGTCTCGAACATTTTTCTCTGCTTGTCTGATCTTAAAGGTAAGTACCGCATTTAACATGGCTACAAAGAAATACGACATGAACATAAGCAAATCTTCGGCATTGCTGATATCGAGAGTGAAAATAGGCGGAATGAAACAGTAATTCCAGATAAAAGCACTTAACAGCGCCGAAAGTAATACCGGAAAAATATCGTAAAGCATTGCGATTACAGATACTGTAAGCAGCAGTATGAGCGCCACGATTCTGTAATTAAGATCTTCCTTCACGATAAAACACAAGCCCGACACGCTTAGAACTATTGCTACGCTGACAATATATTGTAATTTACCCTTGTTTAATGTAAAAAGCATTTGTTTATAATTTACATACGTTAAAGGTAATTGTAAATTAAGAAAAAACATATTTGCTAATCAGTTAATTGGTAGGAATGGGAAGATTGACGGGTGTTGGATCCCGAGTTATCGGGAAAAGTTGTGTGATTTAGGGTGTGTTTGTATATTGTATATTGTATACTGTATATTGAATTGATGTATATTGTAGTGGTTGAACATTTTTTTAGATTTATTATTTATCGACTTCGCTCCTTTAGACGAGGATTTGGAGTGGTAGAAATATTTGGTTTTTATATGTTAGAGATTCAGGAACAAGCCCGGAATGACAGTACATATTTAGGAAAATTTGGCAGATAGGTACTTCTCACTGAACAGAATTTGGAGTGGTAGAACTATTTGGGTTTTACATGTTGGAGATTCTTGAACAAGTCAGGAATGACAGTATATAGTTTGGAAAATTGGGCAGATCGGTACTTCGACGGGCTTATTGCCCCTACATATAATTACGGTTTCGGTGATCGTTTTTATGATTGATCTTTTCAAAAATACACATTTTGACTTGTTGAAAGATCAAATTGTAACTGTGATATTGTATTTACAATGATTTTTATCAGTAAAAAAACTATTTTTTATAGAAAACTTCGCAACATAAAAATCATTTTCATGAAAATTGCCAACATACATACTTTTCACATTCCCGTGATGGGTCTTGCTTATACCATTGATACGCCAATTCGCGTGGCGCATTACGGTATTTCGTCTGTTATTTCGGTGATGGATGACGAACTTATTGAGCAGATGAACCGTTTGTACACCAAAAAATTCCAACTTCCTTACAAGGAAATCAGCAAAAAGGCAGAAGATTTCAGAGCCCAGAGAATAACTTCATATCTAAATACGCTGGATACCATTGTTAAACAGCAATTTGAATATTTAAAGGAGCAAATGGTTAAAAACAAAGAAGCTGTAAAAAATTACATCGATCTTTTACCAAATACTTCAGAAATCAGAGAAAATCTGCAAAAACATTTGGAAGGCAGTGAACCGCTTACAAAATTAAAAGCTTTTCTAGACCAACACCTTTCACCCGGATCTATCGATGTTAATATTATGACCAAGGTAGATCGTGAAACCTACGAAAACAAAGAACCTCGTCCGGCAATTTATAACGATGCTCATTCTGCTCTGCGTGGTTTTGCTAAAAGTACCGTAAATGGTTCGGTAGTTCTATCGGCAGGAATGAATCCGAGATTGTTTGGTTATTTTGAAAGTTTCGATGCTTTTTACCCTGATGAACAAAATCAACTTCAGAAAAAAATTATTCTAAAAGTAAGCGATTACAGATCTGCATTTATACAGGGCAGTTTCTTGGCAAAAAAAGGTTTGTGGGTTTCGGAATATCGAATAGAATCTGGACTTAACTGCGGTGGACATGCCTTTGCTACCGATGGGTTTTTAATGGGTACTATTTTAGAAGAATTCAAACAAAAACGTGAAGAACTTTCAATTTCTATGCACGAACTATTCTGCAAAGCATTAGATCAAAAGGGAAAACACGTTCCGCAACAACCATTAAACATTAAAATTACTGCGCAAGGTGGAGTTGGTACGGCTCTAGAACACGATTTTCTTTTAGCACATTACAATTTAGATGCCGTTGGTTGGGGATCGCCTTTTTTATTAGTTCCCGAAGCTACTTCTACAGATAAAGCTACCAGAAATCTATTGGCTTTGGCTAAAGAAAACGATTTGTATTTAAGCACTATTTCGCCTTTGGGCATTCCGTTTAACAACATAAAAGGCACTACCAATGAATTTATAAAACAGAAACGAATTGCCAACAATAAAGAAGGAAGTTCGTGTCCGCGAAAATATCTGGCATTGAACAAAAAATATTCAGAAGAAGGTCTTTGCACGGCATCGCGAAAATATCAGCAGAAAGCATTGGCAGAATTGTCTGATATGAATTTAAGCACCGAAGCCTATCAGGAACATTTTGCAGAAATTACCGAAAAAGCCTGTCTGTGTGTAGGTTTGGCGAATGCTGCTTTAATGGATCATGAGCTGCCTGTAAAAGGCGAACAGCAAGGCGTTGTGATTTGTCCGGGACCAAATATTGCTTATTTTACCAAAGAAGCGTCGTTAAAACAAATGGTAAATCATATTTATGGTAGGGAAAATATCATCGATGTTGAAAACCGACCACATGTCTTTATTAAGGAATTAAGAATGTATCTGGATCATTACAAAAAAGAACAAAAAATTGCCGAAGCAGAACAATCCGATCTTAAAATGAAAAAACAGGAGAAAATCCGTAAAAATTTATTGGATGGAATTGCCTATTACAAGGATTTATTTGAAAACGATACAGTTTATTTTTGTACAGATAAAAGTTCTATCGAAAATCAGTTAAATGAAATTGAAAGAGAACTTTTAAATAAATAAAATATTTTTCACAAGCGGCGATGTTTTAATGATTATCTCAGTAAAGCGTCGCTGCTTTGTTTAAATTTAAAAGGTGTTAAGCCTGTGATGCTTTTAAAATGCTTAATAAACTGACTTGATGAAGCAAACGCCAATGCAAAACCAATTTCGGACACCGATTGTGACGTATTTACCAACAGATATTTAGCCTGTTTAATTTTTTCTGATAGGATAAATTCATTAGGCGTACTGCCTGTGTGTCGCTTAAAATATCGGTAAAAAGTCGATTTGCTCATGTGGGCTTTTTCTGCAACTTCTTCCACAGTAAGCTGTCGATCCTGATTTTTCCGAATATACTCAATTGCAAAAGCCAACTGATTATTGCCTGCCAAAGCGTCTGTTTTTTCCAACAAAAAATCTCGCGCTTTAGACTGCAGCAAATTTATAATCAATTCTTTCGTCATTAATTTCCCCAGTGCATTACGGTATTCAGAGTTTGATGATGCCAACAGAATAATTCGTTCAATATTCTTATTAAGCAATTGATCGTTGGTAAATTTTAAGGTAGAACTGTCAACCGTCCATTCGGTATGATCAATTTTCGGAGCACTTTCATTAAGCTGCATCAGCGTTTCCTTAATTTCATCAGGCGAAATAATCAATGCCAGACATCGTGTAGGATTATCGTATTCGGCTTCGGGAAAATCAATATTCATTGCCTGTTTTTTATCAAGCACCAAGGATTCTTCGGGCAAAAATTCAAACGAATCTTCTCTATTAAAGTGCATCACTTTTTTTCCTGAAAGCATGGTAATCAATGAAATTTCATCAAAAGCCAAAGCAAAACCCGATGTTTTCACCTTTGTTTCAAACAAATGCAGATCCAATTCATCGGTTTGGAAACTCAATTTATTTTCTATGGGCGTTACAACTTTTCCCCTATTGTATATGCTGCTGATTGATGAATTCATGAGGTACAAAACTTACATTTACTACACATTGGCACTAATTTACTATTTTTTTGACACAAATCGATTCATTTTTTGCACCGAATTAAGAGTAATTTACATTAATCAATTTAAGTAAACATAAAACTAAAAATTATGAGTAACGAGAATGTAAAAAAGTGGCCGGAATTTAAAAGCCAGTATGAGAATTATATTGACGGAAAATGGACGGCACCCGTACAGGGAAAATATTTCGATAATATTTCGCCGATAAACGGCAAAGTATTTACAAAAGTAGCACATTCTACCAAAGAAGATTTGGAATTAGCGGTAAATGCTGCCGATAAAGCTTTTAAAACCTGGGGGAAAACATCGGCTACAGAACGAAGCATTATTCTGAACAAGATTGCCGACCGCATGGAGCAAAATCTAGATTACCTTGCAACTGTTGAAACCATTGACAACGGTAAGGCCGTGAGAGAAACGTTGAATGCCGATATTCCGCTGGGAATTGATCATTTTAGATATTTTGCAGGAGTAATTCGTGCCGAAGAAGGGTCGCATGTAGAATTAGACGAGCACACGGTATCGTTAATCGTTCATGAGCCAATTGGAGTTGTTGCGCAGATTATCCCTTGGAATTTCCCATTATTAATGGCAATCTGGAAACTGGCACCTGCATTAGCTGCCGGAAACTGTGTGGTTTTAAAACCAGCCGAAAGTACACCAACATCAATATTGGTATTAATGGAACTTATTGGCGATTTACTACCTGCGGGTGTTATAAATGTTGTGAACGGTTTTGGTGCAGAATTGGGAAGATCGTTGGTTACCAACCCAAAAGTTGCAAAAGCAGCCTTTACAGGATCTACAGCTACAGGTCGTTTGGTGATGCAGTACGCTACCGAAAATATTATTCCGGTAACTTTGGAATTAGGTGGTAAATCGCCAAATATCTTCTTTAATTCGGTTATGGATAAAGATGATGAGTTTTTAGACAAAGCTATTGAAGGCGCTGTACTTTTTGCTTTTAATCAAGGAGAAATCTGTACATGTCCTTCGCGTTTGTTAATTCAGGAAGATATTTACGACAAATTCATTGAAAAAGTAATTGCGCGCGTTGAAGCCATTAAAATTGGCGATCCGTTGGATACAACCGTTATGATGGGTGCACAAGCATCGAAAATTCAGTTCGACAAGATCAGTTCTTACATTACTTTAGGAAAAGAAGAAGGTGCCGAATTACTTACAGGCGGCGAGGTTAATAAATTAGATGGCGATTTAGAAAGCGGTTACTACATTAAACCAACGCTTTTTAAAGGAACCAACAACATGCGAATTTTTCAGGAAGAAATTTTTGGACCTGTATTGGCTGTTACCACTTTTAAAACAGTTGAAGAAGCTATTGAAATTGCCAACGATACTATTTACGGATTGGGTGCCGGTGTATGGACACGCGATGCGCATGAACTTTACCAGGTTCCAAGAGCCATTCAGGCTGGTCGTGTGTGGGTAAACAATTACCACAGCTACCCTGCCGGTGCGCCGTTTGGCGGATACAAGCAATCTGGTGTTGGTCGTGAGAATCATAAAATGATGTTGGGTCATTACCGCCAAACAAAAAACATGTTGATTTCTTACAACAAAAATAAATTAGGTTTCTTTTAGTAGATAACTTTATATTTAAAGTCAGAAGCGTGCTTCTGGCTTTAATTTTTATTCAATCATTTTAAATAAAAAGCTATGATTAAAAGACTCGATGCTACAGAAAAAGCAATAGCATTAATCCATCAGTTAAAAGAAATACACGGACCGTTAATGTTTTATCAGGCAGGCGGATGTTGCGAAGGTACGCAACCGCAGTGTTTTGAAAAAGGCGGATTTTTCCCCCGAATGAACGATGTATTAATTGGAACGATAGAAGATTCTGAATTCTGGGTAGATCGCGATTTATTTGAATATTGGAAATTCAGCCACTTTACTTTAGATATTTTAGATGGATTTGGAGCAGGCGGTTTTTCGTTGGAAACTCCATTAGGCAAAACCTTTAAAATTCACTACCGATTGTTTACCGAAGATGAATTACAGAATTTGGCGCCCGTTAAATTAATGGAATAGTATAAAACAAAGAAGAGAGCATGCATAAGACACCCTCTCTTCTTAAAATTAACTGTGAAAAAATAATTAAGACTTATTGGATATGCAAATAAAAAGTGGAGTTTAAGTTAAGCGACATTTTTTTTATTATATGATTTATCTTTGAATTCTCTTATTGTTATATTTCAAAGCTGAATGTATTCTTTTTTGATAATAACATATTTTAATATATTCAAAAACCTGCCGTTTTATTTGTTCTGCTGTTTGTTTTAAAATTCCATTACCAGGAAAACTACCAGCGCCAAATTTATCGTAATCTTTACGCCATTTATACAGCATGCTAACACGGATACCTAACTCTAGCTAGTTCAGTAATGTTAGACCGTTCATTACTCAATTCTACAGCTTTTATTTTAAACGATGGGTCATAAATTTTTCAATCTCTTGTCATAAGTTAAAATTAAGTTTTTTCTCTTAACTCTAACTCCCAGCTAAATTAGTATATCCAGTGTTGAATCGTTGATTTGTTGGGTGCTTGATGTAGGGTGTGTTTGTATACTGTATATTGAATTGATTTATATTGTAGTGGTTGAACATTTTTTTAGATTTATTATTTATCGACTTCCTCCTTTAGACGAGGATTTGGAGTGGTAGAACTATTTGAGTTTTACCTGTTGGAGAGTCCGCAACAAGTCCGGAATGATAGTATATAGTTAGAAGAATTGGGACTTTTAGTGATGAAATAACGCAGTGACAAGGTAACGGTGATTTGTGATAGTATAAGTGTTTGGTTAAATAATCTTCATAACCCGTAGTGCATTATCCCACGAGATTAATTTTCAGATGATTTAATTTTCTAAAAAACAAAAATTTATTTAGGTATTGAATAGTTGTAAGTGTTGTTATTTTTGCCATAACTCTGGTTTTA
>Ga0256904_1000572_pt1 | contig 12993 bp, 13 predicted proteins | sample MC6MC0742MT_FD_190199 | JGI IMG/M metagenome (GOLD analysis project Ga0256904, IMG submission 190199) | Metatranscriptome of enriched soil aggregate microbial communities from Iowa State University, Ames, United States - MC6-MC0742-MT... | ecosystem: Environmental > Terrestrial > Soil >...
CCAAACCGGACCGGCTGAAGCAATGTTCGAGGCCGTCAACGCGGGCTGGATGGATCTCGGTGTCGCTGGCACGGAGCACGTCGCCGGCACAACGCTTCCCCGCGATGTCTTCGCGGCGGCCCAGAAGGCCGCCACGGCGTAAATCGGCGGATCAGCGATGAGATACGAATTCCGGACCTGCTCCGAAAATTCTCATCCGCTTCGGAATGAATGCGTCGCGCCTAGAGACGGCCGGCCGCGACGCGCCGACATCAGAAAAGGTTGGACAAATGTCAAAAATTTCCTGGCACCAAATCTTAGCTTTGGCGCTTGCAGCTTTCTTCGTCGCGGGATCGCTCAGCAACATCTTCGCCGCTGGGTCTATCTACGAGGAATATCTGCGGTGGGGATATCCGCACTGGTTCCATTTCGTGACCGGATCGCTGGAACTCACGACCGCCGTTCTGCTGGCGCGCGCACGAACGCGGCTGTGGGGCGCGGCGCTCGCGACCGTCACTCTCCACGGCGAATACGGGCACGGGGTGCCACCGCTTATCGTGGCGACACTATTAATGGTCGTTGGCTGGGTCGCCTGGCAGAAGCGGCCCACAACCCGACATGACTGTCGCCACGGGAGGTTGAGGGAATGTCCGTGTGCGAGCGTTCATGGGTGAAAGTCTCAACATCCGGGTCTTCACTGGTATCGTACCTGGTCAAGCCGTTGGCTCAGCTCCTCTCCACCAGCAAATGAGTTCGCGACAGTCGGAGCACAAATTCTTGTTTTTCTGTACCTCGGCTACGGCGGCGCGAGTCCGTTCCGAGTCAAAAGCGCAGTGCGCACGACTTGCTTTTGAGGCCATCTATGAGCGGGATGTGGACGCGGTCTGTTTGCCAACTATCTTCGGCGTCGAATTCTCTGCTTTGTTCAGCAGCGCGTCGCTTCGAAAGCGGATTTGATTGGATTTTTGAATGGCGCGCCCGAAAGGATTCGAACCTCTGACCCCCAGATTCGTAGTCTGGTGCTCTCGGGATTTTAGCTTTCCCCTCGCTCCAGTTGCATAACCTGATTCAGACTTTATAAATCAGGTATTTAATATGGTTTTCTGAGATTCTTTCTCGACCGGTAATTGGTCCTGAATCTTGCGTACGTGATAGGACGGTGGTAGGATTTTACGGACGTCCTATCACAGTTTCCACAATAATCGACTCTTACCGGCGAGCCACTAACCCGGAAATTCTCTTTGGATTTCATAGACTTCTATAAATGTTAAAAGAATATATAATTAAATCAATGGGTTGTTACTCGATATGCCCACCTCAAAAATCACGAATAGGAACGTAGAAAGCCTCGTTAAGCAGGCCACAAAGGCTCTAGGCTCTACGAAGAAGAATCCTTCGTCAGAAGGAAAACGAAGTAAGGAACTGATCTATTGGGATGCGGACCTAGCTGGCCTAGGGCTCCGAGTAGGTTCCTCAGGTAAAGCCTCGTGGCTTGCTAAGAAGCACCTAGGGAAAGGCGGTAGAGGCTCCAAGCTCATAGTGACCGCGTTCGGCACCCTTGATCAGTACACCCCAGATAAGGCCAGAGACCAAGCTCAGGAGCTATTCGAGGATATCCGCAACGGGATCAATCCGAACGATAAGACGAGAGCTAAGAGACTTGAGGATATCGAAGCATACCGAAACGGAAAGTTGTCCGATCTTATCGACTCTTGGTCTGCAAAAAATCCCAAGCAAGGGGAATACGGGAAAGAGGTAGCTCGTATGATCAAGACAGATATTCTCCCCGCCCTAGGAGCCTCTACGCTCGTCAGAGACATATCCCGTTGGGATGTTATCAAACTCATCGATAGCAAGCCCAGAGGCACGGCTAGGTCTGTATTCGCCATCCTCCGTCCGTTCCTCAAGTGGTGCGTAGAGCGTGAGGTAATAGCCAAGTCTCCCATTGAGGGACTTAGCCCTCCTGATCCGTTCGAGGCTCGGGATAGAGTACTAGACGATGAAGAAATTCTACTTGTTTGGAACGCTGCTAGCGCAACTGCATATCCTTGGGGACCGTTCTACAAGCTCCTGCTTCTCACCGCTCAGCGTAGAGATGAGGTAGCCGGTATGGAATGGATCGAGCTTAATCTCGACAAGCGGGAATGGATCATACCTGGAGCTAGGACAAAGAACGGTAAGGAGCACCTCGTCCACCTCTCCCCGATGGCGTTCGATATCCTCGCTAGTCTGCGGACCAAAGCTAAGAAGAATGAGAATGGCAAGCCCAAGAGTCGCTACGTCTTCACGACTACCGACGAAACTCATATCAGCGGCTACTCACGAGCTAAGGAATTTCTAGACAGGAAAATTGCAGCCCTAAACGGTGAGGCAGAGATACCGTGCTGGCGAGTCCACGATATCCGTAGGTCCGTAGCTACCGGCCTCGGAGCTTTGAAGGTTCCTCCGCACGTCGTGGAACGCATCCTCAATCACATCTCAGGGGTGAATGGCGGAATTGTTGGCGTGTACCAACGCTTTGAGTATGCCGAGGAGCGTAAACAAGCGCTAATGGCTTGGGCAAACCATATCAACGAACTTGTATTAGACGCCATGCGAAGAGAACGAGAGGCGGCGACCGTTGTAAGATTTCGGGCTTTGTGAAAGGGAGTGGCACTTGATGCGTAAATTTTTTTGTAGGCTTCCCTCTAAGCACTATCGCTCTCAGTCCGTCCGCATATGGAGAGTTTTGGATAGTCGTACTTTCGGCCACTCCTTATCGAGCATGGCCAAAACCACTTCAATGGCAGACCGCGCTGCCTGAACATTGCGCTGACTATGTTCCGAGTGTGCTTTTATCCGCTCGGCAAACGACGACACTTGCTTCTTTTGAATCTCTTTTGAGAAGCGAAAATCGACGTAGATCACATTGTCTTGGAACATGGCACGCGACTGCCCTGGACTTGCTTCTAAAGCTGAATCTGGAAGAATGCGTGCCCAGTTAATGTCGCCGGTCCACTGTCGTTTTAGGCAGAGGACTAGGTGCTTTTGAGGTCAAATTGGGTGTGCTGCCTCCGAACAAGTCTAGCGGTACTGTGAGATGCCCCTCCTTTGTTTTGATTGGCGTTTCACTTTTCCACCGCGCCTTGGCCTATCTTCGGGCTCCATGAACTCGCCGCCGTAGCGCGCTTGAAATTTCTGGGCGTCTTCCACTTCTGCAAAACACCAAACATTGAACCACACGCCTTCCACAAAGAAGGAATGGCCCATCGGCGCGAGTGACAGGTTTTCGCAAAACTCTCGTGCAGCGTCGTAAGCTTTGCCAATCGTGATATCAGCACGCAGCGCAACGTGATACGGCCAGCCTTCGTCAATCTGCCACTTCTTCAATTCGCCCTTGCGTCTGGTCATGGGACGAAGACCAGAACAAATCAGAAACATTCGTCAAGCGCTGGTGGGAGAAGCCGAGCAAACTGTGCTTTCCGAGATGTTTCCAGCCCAAAAATGCTCCGAGCGAGACATGACTCATAGCGCTTATATCGCCCAGCGATACAAGTACTCAGACAACGGAGGGAATCGTCGATTCAAATCGCCGGGAGGGGACCTTGCGACACTCAACTATTCTCGCGCCACTGGGGGCTCTATGCCTAGTCGGTTGCGCTTCGCAAACTATTCAGCTCAGTGCAGCGCCCGGGCAGGAAGCCATTGTCCGAGACGGATTGCCCTCACTCATTTCTAAGAAAAAGAATCTCGTAATGCTTCGGCCAAATACCCGTCTGCTTAAGGGGAACGCTCGGCCGGCATTCACAGTCGCAGTGCGCAACTCGGGAAGCAAACCCGAGACGTTGCTTGAAACGGGCATAACGGCGCGTCAAACCGTTGAAGGTAAGCAAACTGCACTTCGGGTATTTCACTACCAAGAACTAGTGCAAGAGGAACAAACAAGGCAAACGGTCCAAGCAATCGGAGCCGTACTATCAGGCACCGCACGTGCGATGAACGCGGCCAATGCTGGATATGTAAACACGACCGGTTCCGTGAACATGAATGGCTCATATGGGACTTACACGGCCACAACGTACGACCCGCTTCGCGCACAAATCGCGCAAGACGTAGCTAGCGCTCAGACACGCGAAGACTTTGCCGCAATCCAAGCTCAAGGCGAACAAAATTTAGCGGCGCTCGAACACACCATTCTCAAAGATAACACTGTCATGCCTGGCGAGTGGATCGGCGGGACCATCGTTCTTGAACCACCTGCATACTCTGGGAGCGCACCGAAGTCTTACGTAATTACTGTCGATTTCGGAGGGGAGCAGCACGAGTTCCAAGTTGCACAAGTGACGAATTGATAACAAAGGAGATTGCTCAATGAAATGGATACTCGCGACTTTAGCCCTGCTCTTGGCATTTGGCACGACTGCCGCAGACGAATATGTGCGTGGCTATACTCACAGCAACGGCACCTTCGTTGAGCCGCATTACCGCTCTTCACCCAACAACACTGCCTACGACAACTGGTCTACGAAAGGGAACGTGAATCCATACACTGGTGAGGCGGGCACCAGAAATCCCTATGGATCATCCAATAACTCGACCTACGGCTTGTACGGTTCCCGGTCTTCGAACTTTAACAGCAAGGGTTGGTGACCAGGAAAATGATCCCTTAGCCATGCCACTTCCAAAACTAAAGTTATTCGCCCTCTACCATCAGCGAAGCCAAAGCTCTGGGAGCTGCTTCGCTCTTGATTCCGTTTGTCGCAGCGCTTCCGACTCAAACAACGTGTACGTATCAAATATGGGGCGGGCCAAGATACTGATTTGGCTTTCCTTCCTGCACACTAGGTTGACTTGGATGCCTTTATTCCCGCACACCGTAAGGTTTGGGCCGGGACCAAGCCACAGAGCGATAGGGAACAGCTAAGGCTGGTTTGCTGTCCAAGTTCTGGGAGCGAATGCAACTCCCTATACGTCCTGCGGTGGGACGGGCTGTGGAAGGTAGGCCAAGGCGTGGCCTCAAGAGCAGCGGAAAGATATGCACCCTACGCCTCTGAACCGGCTCTTGTTCCATATACGCAAAAATATGTGGTCGCGGGATGAAATAAGCTCGATAAGCAGAACCACACAGTCATAAGAGGTGCATATCTGCAATCGGAGTGACGGTTGTTGCGCGAAATTCTTGGTGTAGTTCACCTTCCCAATATTAACGCAGCGCTCCTCGGACGACCGGCCCGCAGTCAATGCTTGGGCCATTCCTCTGGAACTCTTTTTTATTCAGAGCATGGCCAATCTTTTGCCCTGATAGGAACGCGAATGCATCGGCGCGTCTTTTGCGCTTGATGGCGGACAAATGCAGCGCAATTTTATTGGTGACGTTTTGTAATGAGAAGCTAACTTTGGTCCCCATCGTCGTTGCCTTGAGTCAAACTCAAGCAGACGGCCGCGGCCGAGTCCAAAATCACAACTCGAAATTTTTCGTACACGTTCACGAGCACTTTGCCGCGAAGAACCTCTGCTTTATCTGTCTCAGTTTCTAGCCACGCTGGCCGAGCATCCACTATTTTGTTCCGCGATGCTGCGTCGGCGTTCAGATCGATTACTCGAACCAGAAGTTCGTCAACTACGTAGCTTTCGTCTTCGCTCGGAACATCGACCGGCGAATATTGTTCCCAAGTAGCGTATGATGAGAAGTCGGCGATCAACACTTTCTCTGCGGTTTCACTTCGACTCATTATGTCGAAGATCGGCACGTCCTTTTCGCCACAGACCACGACTCCCATAAATCCGGCCAGCTTAGCGAATTTGGATCGTTTTGCCCTGGGGTCGTGATTTGGGATGAAATCTACGCTGGAGCGAAGATGATAATGTTCTGTCTTCACGCCCAGGGTCTGAAAAATGATTGGCTCTGCCATCTGTGTTTGAACAATATATTGCTGGATCGCGCTAACGATTGACGCCCCACTTGCCTCCATCTGCGTTCCGGCTTTGCGGATTAGCTGGCTAGCAACGGAATCGTCTTCTGCACGACCAAGGCCGTCGCCATATGCCTCGCCCCAACCGGAGTACCCAACGTGCTCTTGGATGATAAAGGCATTCTTGTCGTCGATTCGGTTGTACCCGAGCGAAGGGACCGATTTCCCAGGTTTATTGTCGAGCTTGGATGAGTATGCCCCCGCTGCCTTGAAGATGGACCGCAGTCGACCTGCTGTTCTTAGACTTTCGATGATCGAGCTGCGAAAATCGGCAAGTCTTGTGGGATCGAGCGCGGCACTTCTGGTGCGTTCAGCTTCGTCGAGTTCCTCGTCGTTACATGCGGCCAGCAATTTTTCTCGTAGCAAATCTGTCTGCGCCTTCGTTTTGGCAGAAACGACATCGTCTAATCGCCCCTGAGATATTTCTTCGATGAAACGCGTGGGGCCGCTAGCATTTCGGGTACGCTCCGAAAGGAGATAGCTTGGTGTAAGAACAATGGAATCGCGCTCTTGGGCCGATAGTGAAGCTAGACAATCAAGCGCTCGGACAACGAAAATTCGATCGAGTTTGGAATGCGTATCTATCCAGTGGACTTCTCCATCTACGGGAATATCCCAGTCAGTCCACCCCCAAAAATCTCCGGCCCCAAATCGGCTTGCCTTCGAATATGCATCCGTCAATGCCGTCAGATCGTTCGGAAGCGAATCCCGAATAATTGCAAAGACGTCAGCTAGACCGTTTCGGTCAGGACGTTCCAAGAGTTTCGCGAGTATATGCCCCGCGATTGCCAGATCGACCTGTTGTTTGCCTAATGCAATTTCCTCAATCACGCTGGCGTATTTTTCCTGTCTCTCCACCTCATCTTGCAGCGAAGCTCGGTCGTTTTCAGTCGCCGCGTGCGATAGTCGATAGCGAAGACCGGCCAATTTTGAAGGATAGTCACTATCTAGCGCGTATAATTTTTTGAACTCGAGAGTGAGCGTCTTTGCGGTTTCAAGGTCGATCTTTTCGGCCGCAACTTTCAAAAGGTTCATATAAACGCGCAAAACGTAGAGTAAAAAATCGCGATAATTATCTAGATCCGGCGTTTGCGTTTCGGGATCCTCTAATTGCGGAAAAATGTAATATTCAGCAAGTTCCTTAAGGTACCGCCACGACCTATCAATTAATACGGAACGGGCTCTACTGTCGGAAGGCTTTTCTGAGCCCAACAAATAGATGAAGGGCGAAAAGCTTATGAATTGCTGGAAGAAGTAATGGTCTTGAGCGCTCAAGGCACGGCCAGCTACGGCATAGGGCAAAAAGCATACTTTCCTTATGATGTCCGGATTGTCCGTTTGCGAGGCTATTGTGATGAGTTCTCTGAAATCCTCGGTTATCCAGCGTACTTCGCTCCATCCGCCTATGAGGGTGCCCATTTCTTTTCTAGCCGCATCGGCATTATATGCGCCGCCATACTCGACTAGCAGACGAATAAATTCCTCGGCGATATGAAGATAGCTGTTTTTGAGTTCGTCGACCGCGCCGAGCGCAGTTCCTCGGATCGCCGACACGAGCTGATCTTTCGTCGCTTGGATTTCATTGCGAAAAACAGTTGAAGGAGATTCTTCCGTTGATACACGAAAGATTTTGGTGACCGATGCCCTAGTTTCAGCCAATAACGCCGGGTTTCGCTCGAAGCCTTCCGGAAGGGCCAGGATCGAGTCCCTACGCCCGAACGCTGCGAACTCGCCTGTAATATCTTCTCCCAAACGCTTGAGTAGATAGACATTCCGTACGGGAAAGGGTCCTTCGGGCGGCGCCTCCGTGCGTTCCGAGGCAACAATATTGGGAGCGCCTTCGGCTAAGCTGAAGCTCAGTTTTGTCCGCGCATAGCGGTTCAGCTTTGCTATAAGTCGTTGCAGTTCACCCATTTGTATGTCGACAATCCGACCTGCATTTTCGGCGTCGATGAAAACATATTTTTTGGGGTCGCTTGAAAGCCGTCGCTTTGACAGCGCATACTGCAGTCCGGGAATCCTTTTTCCGGGCCCCAGAGATTGCAAAAGGATGTTATTTCCTACGCGTTCTCTAACAGAGTCTAAAATACGATCACGAATACGACGTTTCACCAACGCGACTCGGCTTCGCTCTCGTTCGCCTGGATCGAGCAAGCTGTTTATCACGCTTCCAAACGCGATAAGAGTAAGGCATGCCAGCAAAATCTCCAAAACAATCGTTAAGCCTTGCGGTCCCGTCCAAAGAAATCCGAAGGGTATCACAGTGATCGCAAACCCAAGAGGCCAAATATAGCTAAGTTGTAATAGTACTCGTTTTCTCTCGACATCAGCGTTGTCCCTAATCGACTCTGCTACGAAAATCACCAGCGCTATAACAACTACGGCAAGGCCGGTGAACGCGCCAACGATGAGATCGGAAAACTTTCCGTCTGCATCACTTGGTTTGTAGAAAACTGCGTCTAGAACGGAGCTCAAACTAGACGGAAGTGAAGGCCATCGCAGAGGTAGAAAGAAAATACTAATCAGGACTGCGAGTAAAAGAAACGAACCAACCGACGGCTCTTTTTTGTTTCTTCGATATTCTGATTTCACAAAATCTTCGCATCGACCGAGGCTTTCGTGCCAGGTAAGGCGAAATGATCGAAGGTAGCCGATAAGTGGAATTTTTGCAGTCGATCCTGCCTTAGACGCCGCATCGCGTTTGAGTTCTTCTAGCTGCACATCGACTAAGCCGGATAACCACTGCGCTCTCCACCTGCGATGACCGGCCACGATCCGCCAGATAGCGAGTGCAACAGCCAATCCGCAAATAATCGGCAACGTGAAGCGCCAATGAATGATGGCCCCGGATATCGATGAAATGCTGCCGAATAATGCGAGAGCCCAACCTTTCAAAGCGGACATCGCACTGCAGAAGGTGTTCGTCAGGTTTTCTATTCTGATAAATGCCACGGGTTTGCAGCACATGATGTCGGCGGATTGTTCGACTATATGGCTCCGCAGAGAGAGCGCAGCATCCAAGGAGTTATTTATTGTGGCCTATCCACATAAAATTGACTCCCTCGCCGCACGTCCGTTCACTGCGCAAGCCACCCCGCAATTCGTCTCGCAGGACTGCACTGCCCTTTACCCGATAAAAACCGAGTCTGATCGACCCACGGTCTCAGCTCAGCCAATTTGACTAATCCAAAGGCGTGCTTTTGGCCGGGTACGCTGGGATATGCAGACACAGTGTCTGTGCCTCACTCAAAAAGAGAAAGGAACTACCCAATGAATGATCGACACGTTGCGTTTGGCGAAGGAGGCAAGCTAGTGCATGTTTAACGTTGTCTACGAAGAAGAAACTATCGAACAAGATAATCAAGACTCAGAAATCCAACCAACCTTTCGGCTGACCAAATGCCAATCATCTTACATCTGGTGGGTCGGATTGAAGGCAGGATTGATTGGACAGACAGCGCCGGAGTTCAGCAAGGGATATGGGTCCCGCCCAAAACTTACCTACGAATGCCTCGTTCCAGATACCGTGGCAGTAGCCGAGATCAATAAATCCATTGCCTGGGCTATGCCTCCAATCTCGGCCGACATTTGGAAGGGGATTTGTAAGAGATTCCGGCACCAACCTAGTGCCTACGAGCCACCATCCGAGGAAGTCGAAAACTCAAATTATGAGTCATAGTACCTACTTCGGATTTTTGGACTTATAAGTGTTTGTCTATGTTGCGTTATTTTGATCCAATTTCATATATATCGCAACAAGCTAATTACAAATTTTTGGCAGCACGAGACCGAATGGCGACCTCGATAACAGGCAGGATATACGAGACACCACACCACGCTTATTTAGTTGTGTGGAAATTTTTGAACAACAAACCATTTGAATAAGGGGGAGATATGGCTAGCGATTTTTGGCTAGGCACTCCGATCAATGACAATGAAATTTATAATGCTGCTATGGAGGGGATTGATCTGGCGTTTAAGGCGTCGGATCACTCTCCCTCCGAGGAGCACTGGAAAGGCATTGATCAGATTGTGAAGGTGATAGAGGGGATGGCACTCCAAGTGCACAATTCTCCCGAGACGCCTATCAAGTACAAGGAATTTACGCCGACGTTCTATCTGTCTTCGCTACCGTGCGGAATGGGTAAGACGACGGCGATGATTGAGACAGTGAAGGCGCTCCTCAAGATCGATTACTACAAGCCGGTAGCGTTCATCATTTTCTTGAGTAGGCGTGATGAGATCGAGGCCATTGTTCAACGTATGGGATTGGACAATAGCGAGTATGCCTGTCTAACCAGTGATGAGACGATCAATAAAAAATATGGTGACTTCTACAATCGTGACAACGTGAGGGTGCTATTCACCACTCAAGCGATGTTGGAGTCTCGGTGCCATGACGGGAATACGAGAAAACAGTTCAAGGATATTTCCGACTTCTACTATCTAGGCAAACCCAGACAGGTGAAAATTTGGGATGAGGCTATCCTACCGGCTAGTGTCTTCACTCTCAAAGTCCGCAAGCTACAGCAAACAATCATAGATCTTGAGAGCATAAATCGTAACCTCGCTACTGAGGTTGATGAGTGGTGCCGCAAGGTAGCAGCGTTGCCTGATAACTCGCTAGTCGATGTTCCAGTCCTAGAGCACTACAACGTATCGGTTCAGCAAGCCTCTAACGAGATGAGCCACGAGGATTACAAGCCGACGATTGAAGCTCTGTATTCATTGCAAGGGCTGACAGTCAGAGTAGTGAAAGACAACACCAAGGGCTCTAGCATCCTACAGTATGCCGACGTGCTGCCTAATGACTTGGCTCCGATGCTGATACTTGATGCAAGCGGACAAGTCAGGACAACTTATCAGTTATGGCAAGATTGGAGGAAGGGACTGCAACCCCTCTACTCTCCAATCAAGACCTATGAGGGTTACAAGGTTTGGCATTGGGATATCGGAGCCGGGAAAGATGCTCAGCGTAAGAACTTTGCCAAGATTGCTGATGGCGTAGCCAAAACAATTGATGAGCGCATACCAACGAAAGAGAAGGTTTTGGTTGTCCACTACGTCCCTTCGAGCAAGCAACCGGATATGTCCAAGGAAATTAGTGCTCGGTGCGCCACCAAGGGAAGGGTTAGCTTCACTACTTGGGGTAGGCACACAAGCTCTAACGAGTTCCGCGACTATGAGAACGTCATTCTAGTCGGAGTGCTGCAATACAGTCCGGCTCAGTATGAAGTGCATGGGTTGAGTGCTAAAGCCCAAGACCCGCTTACCCCATTGGATGTTGAGGAACGGGAGGAGATACGGAAGGGAGAGATACGGCACCACATTCTACAGGCAGCATGTAGAGGGAAGGTAAGGCGTGCTGTAAACGGCAAGTGTCCTGAAGGCTGCAAGCTCTATATCGTCTTTAGCGGACGGGATGGAATAGACGGTGAGGAGCTAACGCAAGAGGTGTTCCCTAAGTCTGAATACTCACCTTGGAGGCCGATCTGGGAGCTACGGGGAAAGAAGATGCTGCTAGGAGAATATCTCGCCAATCACGTCAATAAGCGGGTAGCCCTTAAGACCCTTCGATCTATTGCCCAGCTATCCAATGGCACACCGTTAGCGAATAACAAGCTGATGGAGTATTTCAATGAGGTGATACCGTGGTTGCATCACACCAAGGGTATAACTGTGGTGTTGGAGCAAGACCACATAACTCCTCGGAGTCCTTACATCCCAAGGCCGTTCTGAGTGAAACGAGGATTCGTTCTAGTTCCGAAATTCGCCCTAGGTAGTGGAGTTACGGCTTCGCGAAGTGATCAGATACGGGAGAAGGAAAGATTCAAACCAAAAGAAAAGGGGCGGTCCTTACGGGTCCCTTTTCCGTATATCTGCCCTTGTTACCAGAGCTAACTAAAAACCGTATAGTACTATACGATAAAAAGTTAGGCTACCTAAGACGCCGATTGGAACTGTTGTTATCTGTATTTACCCGTATTTATCTGTCTTGATGATTCAGACTATCACGTCTTGATTCAATTCCTCAAAGACGGACTTATTGGGCTTGATCCTGAATCTCTTTCCCTGCGATGTAAAAATCTCAAGTTTTAGGGATTGACGATATTCGGGCCTCTCCAACTGTTCTCTTAATTGATTGAATACAGCCATATCCAGATAGTAGATTGCCTCTGCCCCATCTCTCAATTCGACAGGCAGCGGGCTGTTTTCAGGCTTATGGTCAACCCTCTGCCAGAAGGTTCTTTGCTTGTAAGGACCCCAGCGATACCCCGCAGTCCATCCAAGAGAACCGAGAGTAACTGGTCGGACACCCGTATTCACGATCCTGACGACGAGATGATGTTGGGGCGGGTTGGAAGGGATAAGCCTCATCACTTGCACAGAGGCATCTATTTTTATGCGCTCTGATCTTAGGCCGAGCCACAAAGCTGTAATTACAGCAGCTAGGGTACCTATCGAGGAGAGCCAAACTCCCCAGACTTCCAGCAAGCGAAGTGAGTGCTCTGTTCCGTTGAATAGCGTCGTGATATATTCAGCCATGCTAAATGCTATGGCGATTCCTTATGTCCACGAAATTTTTGTAGCGCGATTTTCTTAGACTGATTCCGGGCGTATAGGCGTACCCGCGTCCCCCTCTCCCCGTGCACCCCGTACCCCCTCGCATCTCAGAAACCCAATCCACAGGGCACGGTGGCAAAGGGCCTTTGCTCCAAGGACGTTCCCGCCACAAAGGGACTGAGGTAGAGCCCGTAGCTCTTGCTCAAGCGTAAGCGACCACAGGACGAGCGAAGCGAGGACGAGGACGGATAGAGCCCTCGGATGCTTACTACTCGCTCGGGGGTCGAACGACGCAAATGTGATAGGACGGTGATAGGATTCGAGCTTGTCCACACTCGCGAGAGCTATAACCGACAAGCTAAGCTGTTGAAATATCTGGCGCGCCCGAAAGGATTCGAACCTCTGACCCCCAGATTCGTAGTCTGGTGCTCTATCCAGCTGAGCTACGGGCGCATTTCGCTGCGACAGGACCGGCCGGTCCATCCGGTCCAGGACCGGC
>Ga0256904_1000598_pt1 | contig 12697 bp, 10 predicted proteins | sample MC6MC0742MT_FD_190199 | JGI IMG/M metagenome (GOLD analysis project Ga0256904, IMG submission 190199) | Metatranscriptome of enriched soil aggregate microbial communities from Iowa State University, Ames, United States - MC6-MC0742-MT... | ecosystem: Environmental > Terrestrial > Soil >...
AATTTTAAAATATATAATTTTGTTTAAAATAAAATATCTCCATTACTAATTTTTTTATAGAAATAATATGATTATATTTGCCAAAAATAATTGAAACACCGAAATGTTGAATGAAAAAGCTTAATGATGCTTTTGCTGCCTTGTATAATGGGGATAATATTGTGAAACTCACAGAGCTAAGATATATACCAAGATGGATTGTAATTTTGATAGATGTTTCTATTGTATTATTCTCAATTCTTCTTTCTTATTTTTTTCTCGAGAAACTTCATGTAAGTGTCAACTTTCCGCAGTATTTATTTGAACAAAAGCTTTTATTGATTGCTGTAAATGTACTGTTTATGTTTGTTTTTAAAACATATGCAGGAATTATCAGGCACTCTACCTTTTTTGACTTGTTTAAAATCATCCTGTCTTCGGGATGTACTTTGTGCACTCTTTTGTTGATCAATGTGGGAACGGAATTTTGGCTTCAGAAGCCTTTGTATCTGTATCCTAATTTATTTCTTTACTTCTTTATTTCTGTTTCCATCATGTTTTTTTTCAGAATGGTTACCAAACAGTTCTTTAATATCTTGATAGATTATAAGGGGTCATCTTCCAAAGTAAGAGTTGCTGTAGTGGGAGTAGGTGATGCTTCTGTATCTTTAGCTAGAGCAATTTTACATAATCCAAATTATCCTTATCGTTTATCGGGGTTTCTTACAAAAAGATCCGATTCGCATAAAGCTGTTCTTTTGGGGCATAAAATTTATAATATCGACCACTTTTTCAGTAATAAAAACTTAGTAAGCCGGTTTGATGCAGTTTTAATTATTAAAGAAATTATGACCAAGCACGAATTGGAAGAATGGATGACCCTTGCATTAGACAATGGGTTAAAAGTTTTGAAAGCACCTACCCTCAGTAAAATGCGTGATTCTGATCTCGTTGGTGGAATTCGCCAATTGCAGATTGAAGATTTACTGAATAGAAGACCTATTAAAATCGAAAATGAAGAGGTAAGAAGAAGGCATTTTGAAAAAAATGTATTGGTTACGGGTGGAGCAGGGTCTATTGGAAGTGAAATTGTTAGACAGGTTTCGCAGTTCAATCCATCACTTATCGTTGTTCTTGATCAGGCAGAATCTCCTTTGTATGAATTAGAATTGGAACTTATTGAAAAATTTCCTGAGCAAAAGTTTAAATTTGTTTTGGCCGATATTTCAAATAATTACAGGCTCGAGAAAATTTTTGAAACCTATCAGTTCTCAATGGTTTATCACGCAGCAGCATATAAGCACGTTCCGCTGATTGAAGAAAATCCACACGAAGCAATTTTTGTAAATGTTTTGGGAACTAAAAATTTAGCTCTATTATCAAAAAAATATAAGGTAAACCGTTTTGTAATGGTTTCTACAGATAAAGCGGTGAACCCTACTAATGTGATGGGGGCATCCAAAAGAACGGCAGAACTTTTCGTACAGTCATTGCAGAATTCTGAAGGAAACAAGACGAAATTCATTACAACCCGTTTTGGGAATGTTTTAGGTTCTAATGGATCAGTAATTCCACATTTCAGAAAACAGATAGAAAAAGGTGGACCTGTCACGATTACTCATCCAGACATTATCCGTTATTTTATGACAATTCCGGAAGCTTGCGAACTGGTACTTCAGGCAGGGACGATGGGACAGGGTGGAGAAATCTATGTTTTTGATATGGGAGAGCCTGTGAAAATTTTGGATTTGGCGAGAAGAATGATCAAATTATCCGGGTATACTCCCGATATAGATATTGAAATTAAGTTTATAGGATTAAGACCTGGAGAAAAATTATACGAAGAACTGTTGAGTAACAATGCAACAACAGTTCCTACCCACAATGAAAAAATAATGATTTCTAAAGATCCTTCGTTAGGATTTGATGAAATTGAAGTCTTATGTAAACAGATCGTTAAATCTGCTGTTAAGAGAGATAAATTGCAGGTGGTAAAGCTTTTGAAAGACATTGTCCCAGAATTTATAAGCAACAACTCAGAGTTTGAAATTTTAGATAAAAAAGAAGTTGCTCCGGCGAATATTGTTATTGACAATTAGTTTTTAACTAAAACTTGTTAATTTATTAAAAGGTGAATTAACATTTAATAAACAAGCAAATTTTGTTTAAAGAATAATAATCCTATTTTTGTGAAAAATTTATCAGAAATGATTTTAAAAAAATATTTTATTTACGGTTTTTTAAGTTTGGCAATCTTTTCATGTACTCCTAGACAGGAGATTAATTACATGAAAGATATTGAAAGCATAGCTTTGGATAATTCTATTAAAAACAGCCGAAGCACTTTACAGCCGGGAGATCAGTTAATTATCACGATTACTGCAAAAGATTTGGATGTAGTGAAACCTTTTAACCAGACTTATTCTTCCAGTTCTACAATCACACAATATTCTAATCCCAGCTCAAATAGTCTTCCACAACAAATTCCCGTTTCAGGACCTACATATAGTGTAGATACAGATTATAACATTGTTTTCCCACAAGTCGGAAAAGTGAGTGTTCAAGGTGAAAATGTAGAAAGCTTTAGAGTAAAACTTGCAGGACTAATCAGCCAGTACGTAAAAGATCCTGTTGTGGATGCCAAACTGATAAATTTCAGGGTTTCAGTAGTAGGTGAGGTCACAAGACCGGGTACCTATGTCGTTCCGGATGGAACTACTACGATTTGGGGGGCATTAGGATTGGCAGGTGACCTTACTCCATTTGGAGTTAGACAAAATGTCTTAGTTATAAGAACTGTTGATGGCGTTATTACACAGAATCGTATTGATCTTACAAGTGCACAATTTATTAATTCTCCATATTATTATTTAAAGCAAAATGATGTTATTTACGTACAACCAAATTCAAACAGAGAAAAAGCTGCGAGGGTAGACCCAAATACAGGTTTATATATTTCGGTGGCATCCGTTCTTGCTTCTTTGGTAATCGGGGTTTTAGCATTGGTTAAAAATTAAGAAATTTATTTACGAAATTTATTTTACTATATAGTGGATTATAATCAAAACCAGGAAGAGTTTCAGGAAGAAACACTCAATATCAGAGAGATTATTCGACCATATATTCATAGATGGTATTGGTTTATCGGGGGCTCGATAGTATCAGTCATTTTGGCATGGTTTTTTTTGCGTTACAGTATACCGGTTTATAGTGCCGAATCTACATTATTGATTAAAGAGGTTAAAAAATCGGCTTCAGGGCAGCCTGAAATGTCTGTTATTTCTGAATTAGGAGGTATAGGAGGTATGGGAACAAATTCCGTAGACAACGAAATTGAAATTCTTAAGTCTAAAAAGCTGATGCTTTCTGTAGTAAAAGAAGAATCTCTGGAAACCAATATATATGCAAAAGGGAAAATAAAAGAGACAGAACTTTATAAAGAAACTTCTCCTTTTATCGTACGTATCATCAGCGAAAATAAGAAAGCTATATATCCTACAAAGATTGTTGTTGCTAAAATTGAAGGCAACAAAATCATTATAGAATCTGAAGAATTTAAAAAAGATATTATTGCTGAATTTAATAAATCGGTCACTATGCCTTTTGGTGTGATTATGTTTCAGAAAAATGAACAGTATAGATCCGCACTTAATGATAAATCGACAAAAGAATTCAGACTTCAGTTCATGTCAGCTATGACCAGAGCGAGATATTACTTAAGCAAGTTAAGTGTCAATTTAGTTCAAAAGGAAGCTACAGTATTAAAGATTTCAATTACAGATCCTGTTCCAGATAAAGCAGAAGATATTCTGGATGCTTTGGCTATTAATTATAATAAGGAAGCGGTTCTTGACAAAAACTCTGAAGCTCAGAAAACTGCTAGTTTTATTGATGAGAGAATTAATCTAATAGGAAAAGAGTTAGGAAATGTTGAGAACCAGAAAGAGGATTTCAAGGTGAAAAATAATATTGCCGATATTCAAACTGAAGCAGAACTTTCTTTGGAAACGGCAATGAAAAACCGTCAAAGCCAACTTGAAGTAGAATCTCAGCTTGAATTGGTGAATGGCTTAATTAATGATTTAATCAAACAAGGAAATTATCAGGTTCTTCCTTTGAATGTTGGTCTGACAGATTCAAATATTACTTCTGATATTGCAGCGTATAACCAACTTGTAATTGAAAGAAACCGTTTGCTTGAAAACTCTACAACAGCAAACCCTGTTGTTCAGGATGCAACTAAACAGATCAGCAGTATGCGGAGTGCAGTATTGCAAAGTCTGCAAAAAAGCAGATCGGGGCTACAGATTTCAAGAAATAGCATTTCAGGAGAACTTAGCAGATTATCAGGTAAGATTTCAAAAATTCCTGTTCAGGAGAAAATGTTTCGTAGTATCGAAAGACAACAGAATATTAAAGAGCAGCTTTATCTTCTTCTACTGCAAAAAAAGAGAAGAAGCGGCCATTTCATTGGCCATAGCAGCACCGAAAGCAAGAATTGTTGATGATGCTTTAGTAAATCCTACACCAGTATCTCCGAAGAAGATGATTATTTATCTGGCTGCTTTAGTTATAGGGTTACTGATTCCATTTGGTATTATTTATTTGTTGGAATTATTCAACAATAAAGTTAAAACTAAGCAAGAATTAGAAAAACTGGCTGATGGAGCGACAGTTATCGGAGAACTTCCTTCTTTAGAAAAAGGAGATCCCGAAATCGTGCAGCTGAATGATTTGTCGCCTTTAGCGGAAGCTTTTAGAATTTTAATTACAAACATTAATTTTATGTTGCCTAAAAATAAAAAAGGCAATGTGATTTTTGTAACATCCTCAGTAAAAGGTGAAGGTAAAACTTTTACCTCTGTAAATTTGGCGCTTACATTAGCGACACCACGCAAAAAAGTCATTATCATTGGCTCAGATATCAGAAATCCGCAACTGCAGAGGTATAACGAGAGCAGAAGAGGTCTGATTGGGTTGTCAGAATTTATGTATGATGAGCAGATGGAAGTATCTGAAATCATTCATCCAACTTCATTTAATCCTTATTGTGATGTAATTTATTCAGGAGCGATTACACCAAATCCGACAGAATTATTATCTAACGGAAGATATCAGGAATTGGTAGAAAGTCTCAAGCCAATGTATGATTACATTTTGCTAGACACGGCTCCTTTAATGCTTGTAACAGATTCATTCTTAATTGCAGATGTAGCAGATGTTACGGTGTATGTAACAAGATCTGGTTATACAGAAAAAGAATTAATAGGATTTGTAAGCAAACAAGTAAAAGACAAAAAAATCAAAAATGTAGGTTTGGTACTTAATGATGTAAGTAAAGTTCATAGTGGATATGGTTATGGTAAATATGGCTACGGATATTCGGCAGACAGTCATAAGCCTTGGTGGAAAAAATTATTCGGAAAATAAATTTTTTAAAAATATTAATTGATAATAAATTTAATCTAAAAAAATAGAAACTCAATTAGTATTTCAAGGTAATTTTAGTATGGAACAAATAAAAATTGCAATAGTAGGTTTAGGATATGTAGGTTTGCCTTTAGCAAGGCTTTTTGCAACCCAATATCCGGTAGTGGGTTTTGATATAAATCAGAAGAGAGTAGATGAATTGCAGAACGGAAAAGACACTACTTTAGAAGTTGATAACGACATACTACAGTCTGTTTTGTTGAAAGAGAATCCATTTGATAATAATTTAGCCGGATTATTTTGTTCTGACAAAATTGAAGATATACAAGGGGCAAATATTTATATTATTACAGTTCCCACACCTGTAGACAAGCATAATCATCCGGATCTGACCCCTCTGTACAGGTCTAGTGAAACTGTTGCTAAAGCTCTCAAAAAGAATGATATTGTTATTTACGAATCTACAGTTTATCCGGGTGTCACAGAAGAAGAATGTGTTCCTGTTCTAGAAAAAATTTCTGGTTTAAAATTCAATCAGGATTTTTTTGTAGGATATTCTCCTGAAAGAATTAATCCTGGAGATAAAGAACATACGGTTGATAAAATATTAAAAGTAACTTCGGGTTCTACACCGGAAATAGGTAAAATTGTAGATAATCTTTATAAATCTGTTATATCTGCAGGAACACATCTGGCTCCGACAATTAAAGTGGCAGAAGCTTCAAAAGTGATTGAAAATTCTCAAAGAGACATCAATATTGCTTTTATGAATGAGCTTGCTAAAATTTTTTCTCTGATGGATATTGATACCCATGATGTACTGGAAGCAGCCGGAACAAAATGGAATTTTTTGAAGTTTAAGCCTGGATTAGTTGGCGGTCACTGTATTGGCGTGGATCCTTTTTATCTAGCTCAAAAAGCGCAGGACATTGGTTATTACTCAGAATTAATTTTAGCAGCAAGAAGACTAAATGACTCAATGGGTTCATTTGTTGCTTCACAAGTAATAAAATTAATGATTCAGAAGGAGATTAAAATTAAAGATTCCAGAATTTTAAATTTAGGGATTACTTTCAAAGAAAATTGTCCGGATATTAGAAATTCAAAAGCTATTGATGTTATCACAAATCTTCAGGATTATGGTGCTCAGGTTATTACTTATGATCCTTGGGCAAATATAAATGAAGTAAAAGAAGAATACAACATCAGTTGTTATTCTGAGCTTACCGATGAACTTCAAAAATTTGATGTGATCGTTTTAACAGTTGCACACCAGGAATTTCTTGATATGGATCTCAACCGCTATCTCAAGGAAAACAGTGTGATTTATGATGTGAAGGGTGTTTTTTCGAAAGATAAAATAAATAAGAGACTTTAAAAAAAGGATTTTTAAAGAATTTAGTGTAATATTAATAATATTTTAAGTGAAAATGTTAGAACACGATGTAAGACCTTGGGGAGAGTATTGGGTGTTGGAGGATGCAGAAACACATAAAGTAAAAAGAATCTTGGTTAATCCTGGAGGAAGGCTTTCTCTCCAGTATCATCATCGTCGTGCAGAAGTGTGGACAATAGTTTCAGGTATAGGCACTATTACAATTAATAATGAAATTAAAGATTATTCGGTAGGAAATGTGGCACAAATTCCTTTAGGTGCACATCATCGTATCGAAAATAAAACAAATGAACCTGTCATTTTTATAGAAGTTCAATATGGAACTTATTTTGGTGAAGATGATATTGTAAGGGTTGAAGATGATTACAATAGAGAATGAAAATATATAACGTCATATTATCGGGAGGTGTAGGAAGTAGGCTTTGGCCGCTTTCACGTAAACAACACCCAAAACAATTCCTTAAATTGTTTTCTGGTAAAGCATTATTTGAATTAACAGCAGAACGTAATCAGAAAGTTGTTGATCAAATTATGGTTGTCGGAAATACAGATCATATTGAATGGAGTAAAGAACTTCTAAGTGGTATTGCTTTGTCACAAACCTTTATTACAGAAACAGCAGCCAGAAATACTGCTGCAGCCATTGCTTTTGCGGCTTTAGCAGTTGATCCAAATGATATTTTGATTATCACACCATCTGATCATCTGATTCAGAACCAAGATGCTTATGAAAAGGCTATAAAAGAAGCTGTCGAATTAGCAAAAAAGGATTTTTTGGTAACTTTTGGAGTAGTTCCTTCAAAACCGGAAACAGGATATGGTTATATAGAATACGAAGGAAAAGATGTGCTTTCATTCAGAGAAAAGCCAAATACTGAGACGGCTCAGGAGTTTTTAGAAAGAGGAACTTTTCTTTGGAACTCAGGAATGTTCTGTTTTAAAGCGGGAGTATTGTTAGAGGAACTAAAAAAGTATCAACCGGAAGTGTTTGATAAATGTAACGAAACCTGGAAAAATTCGGATAATCAATGCTTAGATGCAGATGCATCACTTCAAATACCGTCTATCAGTATTGATTATGCGGTAATGGAGAGATCTAAGAAAATAAAAGTAGTTCCGGCTCATTTTAGATGGAATGATTTGGGATCTTTTGAATCTCTATATGATTATTTGCGTTCTACAGGACATCCTGTGGATGAGAATGGAAATATGGTAATTGGGACAGAAATATTTACGGCTTTTGTAGGGCTTAAAGATTCTATTCTGGTTCACACTCCAGATGCATTGTTGATTCTTCATAAAGAAAAATCTCAGGATGTAAAGAAAGTGTATAATCAGCTTGAAAAATATAAATCTACTTTAAGATAATTAAATCGAAAAAAAATGATTTCAAAAGAATCTAAAATATATATTGCAGGACACCGTGGTATGGTAGGATCTGCAATCTGGAGACAGTTATCGCAGCAGGGATATACCAATTTAATTGGTTTAACCAGTAGTGAATTAGACCTTAAAGACCAAAAGGCGGTAGCTGAATTTTTTGCAACTAAAAAACCGGATGTAGTGATTGATGCAGCAGCAAAAGTCGGGGGTATTTTAGCCAACAATACATTTCCATATCAGTTTTTGATGGAAAATATGCAGATTCAGAATAATCTGATTGATGCTTCATTGAAAAATGATGTTAAAAAGTTTATTTTTCTTGGTTCATCATGCATTTATCCCAAATTAGCACCACAACCATTGAAAGAAGATTATCTTCTAACAGATTCTTTGGAACCGACAAACGAATGGTATGCTGTAGCTAAAATTACAGGAATAAAAGCGGTTGAATCAATCAGAAAACAATTTGATAAAGATTATGTTTCTTTAATGCCTACCAATCTGTATGGCACACATGATAATTTTGACTTAAATACATCTCATGTTTTGCCTGCAATGATAAGAAAATTTCATGAAGCAAAGGAAAATGATAATGCACCTGTAACATTATGGGGATCAGGAGCGCCTATGAGAGAATTTCTTTTTGTAGATGACATGGCTGCTTCTGTAATTTTTGCTTTAGAAAATAAACTTCCGGAACATTTATATAATGTAGGAACTGGAATTGATTTAACAATTAAAGATTTAGCTGAATTAATTCAGAAAGTTACAGGGCATACCGGACAAATTCTTTGGGATTCAGAAAAACCTGATGGTACCCCAAGAAAATTAATGGATGTATCAAAAATGCATGAATTAGGTTGGAAACATAAAGTAGAACTTGAAGATGGAATTACAAAAACATATCGTTGGTTCTTAGAAAATATCAACAGCTTTAAGCAGGTAAAAATGTCTTGATAAATTTAGCATCAAACATTACTCATCAACATCAATTATAAAAAGCATACATCACGAAGATGAAAACAGCATTAATTACAGGAGTTACCGGACAAGACGGTTCATATTTAGCAGAGCTTTTATTAGAAAAAGGATATAGAGTTCATGGTATTAAAAGAAGAGCTTCTTCATTCAATACACAGAGAATAGATCATTTATATCAGGATCAGCATGAGCAGAATGTGAATTTTACTTTACATTATGGTGATTTAACAGATTCTATGAATATTATAAGAATCATTCAGGAAACTCAGCCGGATGAGATTTACAATCTAGGAGCTATGTCTCATGTAAAAGTATCGTTCGACTCTCCGGAATATGTCGCGAATGTTGACGGAATAGGAACTTTGAGAATTCTTGAAGCTGTTCGTATTCTTGGTTTAGAAAAGAAAACAAGGATTTATCAGGCTTCAACATCTGAATTATATGGTGGGTTGCCTGAAAATAAAAATGCTGCTGGTTTTTATGATGAAAACTCTCCGTTCTATCCACGTTCACCTTATGGCGCTGCAAAAATTTATGGTTTTTGGATTACCAAGAATTATCGTGAGGCTTATGGTATGTTTGCATGTAATGGTATTTTATTTAATCATGAATCTCCAAGAAGAGGTGAAACATTTGTGACCCGTAAAATTACAATGGCAACCGCTGCAATCGCAAAGGGAAAGCAAGAATGTCTTTATTTAGGAAATTTAAATGCTCTTCGTGATTGGGGACATGCAAAAGATTATGTAGAAGCGATGTGGCGTATTTTACAACAGGAGAAACCTGAAGATTTTGTTATTGCAACTGGAGTTACAACATCAGTTAGAGATTTTGTACGCATGGCATTTAATGAAATTGGAGTTGAATTATCTTTTGAAGGAGAAAATGAAAATGAAGTTGCTAAAGTAGCTGCGTGTAATAATCCTCTTTATCGATTGGAAATCGGAAAAACAGTAGTTTCTGTAGATCCTGAATATTATCGACCTACAGAAGTTGATCTTTTGATAGGTGATCCTACAAAATCTAAAATCCAGTTGGGTTGGAAACCGCAGTATGATCTTCAGGCTCTTGTAAAAGAGATGGTCTTTGAAGATTTAAAGAGATCACTATAGTTTCACTTTATATTTTTAATATTTTATTTTGAAATATAAAAAAAAAGAATTAATCAATGGTATTGCTTGGAGTGCTATTGAAAAATTGATTGTTGTAATACTACAGCTTTCCTTAGAACTTATTTTGGCTAGAAATTTATTGCCAAAAGATTACGGTATAATGGGAATCGTCGCAATATTTATTTCATTAGGAACTTTATTTGCTGAAGGTGGTTTTTCTAATGCTTTAATACATAATTTACAACGTAATAATGATGATTTCTCAACAGCTTTTTATTTTAATATTTTTATTTCTGTTTTTTTTGTAATAATATTTTTTAGCACTGCTCCTGTTATTGCTGAGTATTTTAAAATACCAGTACTCGTAAATGTTTTAAGGGTAACATCTTTAAGCATTATATTTGGTGCAGCTAGTATGGTTTATAGAACGAAATTAAGCATTGATTTAGATTTTAAAACTCAAGCAAAAGTTTCTTTTATAGCATTAATAATATCTGGAACTATCGGAGTTATAATGGCTATATCAAATTACGGGGTATGGTCATTAGTTGCACAAGTTGTTTTACAGAATGTAATAGTATTTCTATTATTTGTTGTTTTTGTAAGGTGGTTACCAAATTTATCATTTTCATTACTATCATTTAAAAAATTAATAAGTTTTGGATCAAGTATTTTGATGGCAGGACTTTTACAAAATTTATATTCAAGTTTATACAATCTTTTGATAGGTAAACGTTATTCCACAGATGTATTAGGATTATACTCAAAGTCAAATCAATTTACTTTAATGCCATCTGCTCTAATAAGTGGAATTTTGCAAAGGGTTATGTTTCCTTATTTCGCAACTTTTCAATCAAATGATAAAAAGATTTTTTATACAAATCAGATTTTTTCTAGAATTGTATGCATAGTGGTATTTCCTATATTTATTTACTTAGCAGTTTTTGCAGAGCCTCTTGTCTTCTATGGATTATCTGATAAATGGATTAAGGCTGTACCAATAATTCAGATTTTAGCAATAGCTTTTATGTTTCAGCCTTTGATAGTTAATAATATGGTTCTTTTTCAGGTTAAAAATAAAACAAAACTTTATTTTTGGTTGGAATTGATTACTAAAATAACTGGAATAACTATTTTATTCTTGACAATTAAAGGGGGGATATATTTAATTTCTTTGGGAATTTTATTACAATTATTTCTTCAATTTTTAATAACAGGATTTAGTATTAATTTTATTTTACGTGAAAAAATTTATTTACAATTTCTTTTATTATTACGCTATCTTATTTATGGTGTATTATGCTTTTTGATATTGTTTTCATTTATGAACTATTTCAATTTATCAAAACTTCATTATTGGGAATTTGGAAGTGTAATTTTTTTAGTTTTATACATTTTATTTTATTGGGTTTTTGAAAAAGATAATATTTTAACTATTTTTAGTTTACTTAAAAATAAAAACTAAAACTAAAAATCTATAAATACTTTTAATGTTTTTTTTTCTTATTTTATTAATAACAATTATTTTAACTTTTTTCTTGCAAATTACAAGGATAGGTAGAATGGTATGCTTTGGTATCTCATTCGCTTTATGTGTTTCAATAATTGGTTTTGTTACTTACACCCCCGATTACGAAAGCTATAAGTTTTGGTTAGAGTCAGGCAATATTCCTGATCAGATTGAAATAGGATATAAATTCTTAAATAATCTAGCTTTTAATAATAATATAAAAATGATTGATTTTCAATTGCTGTATGCAGTTGCAACATCTCTCTTATTACTTTTATTCGTTTCTAAGTTTAGTAATAAGAATATCGTTCTGATAATGATAATATATCTGTTTTATATTTTCCTTTTTTATGCAACACAATTAAGATTTTTTTTAGGTTTTTTCATTTTTATCGTAGGTGCATATTACCTGTATGTTGAGAATAAAAAAATAGGCATATTATTAGTGTTGATAAGCGCATTATTTCATTCGGGTATTATTCTGTTGATGTTAGTTTTTCTCTTTCTTTTTTTTCCATCCCAATTAAAAAAAATTAAATACTATTTTATATTTTCTGTTTTATTTACCTTTTTAGTATTATTTAACCCGCTAATTACAGTTTTAACATCAAGGTTTGGAGTTTATTCAAGTCAGGAAGGGCGTTCTTCAATTTTAGGAGGTTTAATTGTCTTTTTACCATTTTTATTATATTTTTATCTTATCTACAAGCTGCATTTAATTAATATAAAAAATAATCCTTTATTGAAACTTGATAAAAAATATAATTTTTTGCTTGTTTTTATATTGACGAATTTTTTATTTTTCCCGATCTCCCTTTATATACAAATAGTAGGGCACAGAATAATAATACCGGGTATAATTATGCAAATATTATTTTTCTATTATTCATTATCGCATCAAAAAAC
>Ga0256904_1000612_pt1 | contig 12622 bp, 10 predicted proteins | sample MC6MC0742MT_FD_190199 | JGI IMG/M metagenome (GOLD analysis project Ga0256904, IMG submission 190199) | Metatranscriptome of enriched soil aggregate microbial communities from Iowa State University, Ames, United States - MC6-MC0742-MT... | ecosystem: Environmental > Terrestrial > Soil >...
ATCGTAAAAGAAAAAATTTATGCATTCGAATGCAGCTGATTCACACTGATTTGGCGAGGCTGAGCCTAAGTTGCAAAGGCAAAGCATCTTATTCACAACGGGGCGAGGAATAATTTTTACTATTAATATCAATAGCTTATGTTATTTCAGCTTTTTCTTTTCAGGAAAGAACATTTTCCCTGTTGCAATATCAAAAGCGTTGGGCCATATAGCGCCTGCCTGACGGAAACGACTGGCGCGAGCGGGTGTAGCTCAGGGGTAGAGCACAACCTTGCCAAGGTTGGGGTCGAGGGTTCGAATCCCTTCGCCCGCTCCAGTTTTCCGTTAAGTATAGGCAACAAAATCCCGGCTTCGTCCGGGATTTTTGCTTTTTGTGCTCCAAAAATCGTTTCGACTTTTCGGAACGCGCTCTAAAGCGTACGACGATTGCTTGCCAGCAGCCACAAGAGATAGACGCCACCGAGCAGACCTGTCGTCAAACCTATCGGCATTTTTACATTGAGCGGAAAATGCTGACTGACGAGATCAGCCCCTATCAGCAATGTCGCGCCCATAAGCGCGCTTGCAACAAGCGGCACACCGGCTGCACGCGTCAGCCGCCGCACGAGCTGCGGGGCAGCAAGCGCGATAAAGGCTATCGGCCCAGCCGCAGCCGTTGCAATTGATGTCAGGCCCACAGCGGCCAAAACCATGATTAGCCGCGTCGATTCAGTTGCGACACCCAGCTGACGTGCGGCATCGTCCCCCATTTCGATCAGATCAATCCGCTGGGCATGATAAATCGCAATCGGCAGGATCGCCGCAAAGCCAATGACGGCAGCCAACGCATGAGACCAAGTTCGGGTGTTCAGTGAGCCGGCAAGCCAGAGCTGTGCCGATGCCGCCTGATCAAGATCACCTGCGACAAGCATCACCGTATTTAAACCGGACAGAACCGCCCCCACACCAATGCCAACCAGGATAAGCCGATAACCACCCGTCGTTCGGCCTTTCATTGCGAGCAGAAACACAATCAGCGCTGTGCCAATACCGGATAAAACAGCAGCCAGTGCAGTTTCAAATGGCCCGGAATTGAAGAGGATTATCTGGACGATAGCGCCCGTTGCCGCGCCCGTCGTAAATCCTATGATGTCGGGCGATCCAAGCACATTGCGTGAGATGGATTGAAAGATCGATCCCGCCATACCCAGTGAAGCACCAACGAAAAGTGCGGTTATCAAACGAGGAAGGCGCACGCGAAAAATTATTCGGTCGGTCGTTGGATTAAGACCATGGCCCGTGACGCTTTTGAGAATATCATTAGGGGTAAAACTCATGCTGCCTGTACCCAGATGCATGACGCCCATAGCGCAGGCGAGCACAATCAGCAGAATGCAAACAACCAATGTTCTCATTCGCCATTGAATGGAAAATGAACCGAAACGCAGGACGGATCGACGTTGAACACTCATAGTTTTGACAGCCGGAATCTGCGAACAACGAAAATGAAGAATGGTCCACCGAGCAGCATCGAAACGATGCCCGCCGCAACCTCTGAAGGTGCTGCGATCACGCGCCCGATAATATCTGCGCCGAGCAATAGAATGGCTGCGAAGAGCGCTGAATACGGTAAAATCCAGCGGTAGTTTGGCCCAACCACAATCCGGGCGAGATGTGGAGCCACCAATCCCACAAATCCTATCGGCCCGGCACCCGCTGTTGCAGCGCCAGCAAGAAGCATGACAGACAGGCAGGAAAGGAACCAGGTGCGATAGACATCCACGCCCAGTGCAGCACCCAGTTCTTTGCCAAGCGCAAGCGCGTTCAAGCGTCCAGCAATCGAGAATGCTGCAATCAATCCGGCAGCGATCGAAACAACAAGTACCGCAATGACATCATATCCTCTGCCTTCGACAGAACCCGCCGACCAGTGACGAAACTGATCCAAAACAGATGTTGGCGCATTGATGATGAGAATGCCCGTAACAGAAGCCAGAACGACGGATATTCCAGCACCTGCCAGCACCAGACGAACGGGATTCGTCCCAGCGCGCCTTTCCTGTCCCAGAAAGAAAACCGCGACCCCGGCAAGGCCCGCACCAGCAAAGGCAAACCAGACATATTGTGAAACACTTGTCAGGTTAAACGCCACGATCCCAAGGATGACCGCAACCGCAGCCCCTGCATTGATGCCCAGCAATCCCGGCTCAGCCAGTGGATTGCGGGTCACAGCCTGCATCACGGCACCTGCGACGCCCAGCGCCAACCCGACCATAATGGCAATAATGGTACGCGGAACCCGCAATTCGCGGATGATCAGATGCTCATTACTTTGAAGATCTGGCATCCAGAGCGCCTGCACGGTATCGGCAAGCGAGATCGAACGCGAACCGAGCACAAGGCTTGCGAAGACGGCAAGCAACAGCACCACAAGCCCCGCAATCAGCCCCCAAAAGCGGCGTTGCCTCTCCGATACGCGAGAGAATCCACAAATTCTCTTTTGTTGAAACAAGCCGGCGATCATTTACGGAAATGGGGGACGACCATATCGATCATCTGAATGCCCGAATAATAGTCAATTCGAAAGGATGTTGGCCCAAGCGAATAGACCTTGTTGCCTTTCACGGCATCCAGATTGGCAAGCACCGGGTCAATCAGAAATGAGTGTACATCGCCATCCAGGCCGCGCAGGAGAAACACACTCTTGCCGGTTACAGCAGCGGAAAGGTTCTCGTGCGAAATGAAATCAAAATCCGAACTGCGTGTAACTTGTTTTGTGAGAGCATCCGGCAAACCAGCGACTTTAAACCCAAGCGCTTCCAGCAATTGTGCCTGTGCACTTGTTTGTTTGCCGATCGAGTAGCTGTTTCCGATATTATAACCGACAATCGTTACCGGATCGACAGGCGCTGTGATCTCCGCTGCAGCCTTGGCAGCATAATCATCAAAGCGCGCAACGCTTGCGACAACCTCATCCTCAAGACCTGCGGCCTTGCCGAGTTGCTTCGCAATATCCTGCCAGCTCTGATTGGAATAATTGACCACCATGGTCGGGATGCCTTGCGCGACAAGCTCTGCATATTGGGGCAGAACGCTGTCCGCACCTGTCGCTGAAACAACAACCAGATCAGGCTCGGCTGCGATAATTGCCTCAATATCGAATTCCAGATTGGAGTAGAGAACCTCGACGCCACGCTCATCCGCCACCTTGGCCCATTGTGAAAAGAAGCCCTTTTCATCGGTCAAAGGACTTGGCGTGGTTGCCGCACTGGCGACCAGCGGCGCATTGATGGCCAACAGAATACCCGTCAGGCTCGGCGCAGTCGAAACAATCCGCAAGGGTTTGGATTTCAGCGTCAGCGTGCCCGAATGATGTTCGATGGTTCGGGGCCATGCTGCATCTTCCGCAAGCGCCGATTTGAAGGGCAAAACCAGCAACGCAAGCATTACCAGAAACTTGAGAACATTCTTACTAAGTGCCATAGCTGATACTTCGTTGCCGCGTTATGCAATGGGATGAGAAGGCGCATCATAAAACATGATCGCGTCACTCCATATTGCAGAACGCATTCTACAATGCAATACGAGGCAATGCAGAGTGACACGCATACCCTACCGACGACCCATCGAGGAGCCGCAATGACGCACCGCCTTCATGCTGAAGCCGTGACCCTGAAATACGACGAGAGAACGGTTGCAACCGATCTGTCGGTATCTATTCCGGATGCGTCATTCACCGTGATTGTCGGCCCGAATGCCTGTGGAAAATCTACCCTGCTCAGAGCATTGTCGCGATTGCTCAAGCCAAGTCAGGGAAAGATCATTCTCGACGGCGGCGATATTGCGAGTTTGCCTGCAAAAGAGACCGCCCGACGGCTGGGGTTGCTGCCGCAAAGCTCGACTGCACCGGAAGGTATCACTGTTGCAGACCTGGTAGCTCGCGGCCGTTACCCGCATCAGTCATTTTTGAGGCAATGGTCAGAAGCTGATGAACTGGCTGTGGCGCAATCGATGGACGCCACACGCATCACCGAATTGGCGGGAAGGCTTGTCGATGAACTCTCCGGTGGCCAGCGCCAGCGCGTATGGATTGCGCTCGTTCTGGCACAGGAAACACCAATCCTGCTTCTGGATGAGCCAACAACCTATCTCGATATCGCACACCAGATTGAGCTGCTTGATCTGCTTGCGCAGCTTAACCAACAGGGGCGAACAGTCGTCGCCGTACTCCATGAACTGAACCACGCCTGTCGTTATGCGACCCACCTGATTGCCATGCGGGAAGGCGCGATTATAGCGCAGGGCAAGCCTTCTGAAATCGTCACCGAACAACTGGTTAAAGACGCATTCGGGCTGTCTTCGATCATCATTCCGGACCCGGTTTCGGGGACGCCGCTGATCGTTCCGAAAAGCAGCACCGCCCATATCGAGCCAGCGGAATAGCACGTATTCCACTCTGAAAATCGGACCCGGTTTTCGGGATGCGCTCTAGCTCTTCGGCATTTCCAGTTTGGTATCGACGATGAGGCCACCTGTCGATTCATTGACGATGCAAGCTTCATGGAAAAGCGCACGGCGCTCCTCATCCGTGCGCAACTGTCCGAGATCGGCAACTGTAGTCATCACACAGACAATCTCTCCCTGGGCATCGAGCACAGGCGAAGCCTGACCCGTTACATTCGACAAAAGATGGCTGGTCATCTCGGACCAGCGGTCTTCACGCACCTTTTCAAGCAAGGCTTTGGACGGCGGCGTTCCGCGAAAATGCGCGGGCTGAACCTTGCGCGCTGCATCGACCGTGGCCTTTGGAAGATAGGACTGAAAAATATGGCCGCAGGCTGTATTGTCGATCGGCAAGGTATCTCCAAGCGCCAGCGGGTTCACGGAAAAATAGGCGCTGCGATACCAGCGAACCAGCGTTGGCCCTCGGTCAGTCCAGATCGCCACCCCCCCACTCATCGCATGACTTTGCGATAGAGCTTTCATGTGTTGTGCAGCAATTTCCACCGCATCGACCCGCCGAAGCGCGCCGATGCCAATGCTCAGTGCCGTTGGACCAAGATCATAAAAGCCACTGACCGGATCCTGCTTGGCAAGCCCCTCTTTTACAAGGCTTTGCAAATAGCGATGCGCTGTCGAGCCGCCGGTTCCAGCTCGTTTTGCGACCTCCCCCAAAGGCAGCTCATTCTCGGCATTGGCAAGAATTTTCAGAAATCGGGCAGCAATTGAAACAGACTGAATCGTCCCGGAACGTTTGTCGCTAACGACTTCCGTCTCCTCACTCACGGATTGATCCTGATCTTCCAATTGTCATGCCTCCCATAGATTCACCCCTTTCTTTAGCCCGATGGGTAAGTAAAGTCATGCCTTTCCAGATAGCTAAGCCGACAAAGTCCTCGTCGCACGATACCGCGCAGGCCATCCCACCCCAGAACATGTTGCGATTTGGCAACATACTCAACAAGCTTGTATTCATACTGTATTGCGGTATGCATTCCTTATTGCGGAATCTCTTTAGTCAGCATAACAGAACATGACTTACACACTCATGTTTTGAGGCGACTTATGATTACCCGCTCCTCCCGCAGCTTTTTCTACGGCGTCAGCGCATTGACGCTGGCAGCGATTTCAAGCTCATCGGCCTTCGCGCAAGATGCGGACGCATCAGGAAGCTCCAAAGGACTGGTGCTCGACACACTCGTCATCACCGGCGAAAAAGTTGCGCGTGATATCAAGAACACCGCCTCATCCGTGACCGTGATTACGGCAAAGGAAATCGACAAGGAAAAAACTGGCGACACTTCCGTATCCGAAGCGGTTCGCGGAACGCCCAATGTTGTTTATACCGACACTGTTGGTGCACCGGTCATTCGTGGTCAGGACACGCAGGGACCAAACAATGGTGCGACGGCCTTCTTCTCGGGCACCGTCCCCCGCGCAACGATCAATCTTGATGGTCATTACTTGAACTATAACGAGTTCATCTTCGGCTCCACCTCGATCTGGGATCTCGACAGCATCGAGGTTTTCCGCGGGCCGCAGACCACCTCGCAGGGCGCAAATGCGATTGCCGGTGCAATCGTGGTCAATACCAAAGACCCTACTTTTGAGCAGGAAGGCGCATATCAGGTCGAGATCGGCAGCTATAAATCCAAGCGCACTTCTATCATGCTGAATAGCCCGCTCTACAAGGATGAGCTCGCTGGCCGTCTGGCAATTGATTATTCGGGTCGCGACACCTTCATCGATTATGTCAATCCGGGTTTCTACTCTTCCGGCACCGATCAGGATTTCCAATCGCTGAACATTCGCTCAAAGCTGCTCTGGCAGCCTGCGGAAATTCCCGGCCTTGAGGCAAAGCTCACCTACTCTTTCAACAAGAGCAATCGCCCAACCTATGAAGCGGCCACGCCATTTTACTATGATCTCGATTACAGTGGCGCCACCTTGCCGTCGTGGGATCAGCGTACCAATACCGGCATCCTGGATGTCAGCTACGAATTTGATAACGGCTTCAAACTCCACAACCAGACACAGTTCTCAGATTCATCGGTCGAGCGCAGAGTAGGTATCGCGCATAATGGTGATGCCAATATTGACCAAACCAATATTTCGAATGAAACACGCCTTACTTTTGGAGATCAGGAGGATGTCCTGAGCGGTGTCGCCGGTGTTTATTTCGCCCATACGAAGACCGATGAGCTACTCGATATGGTGAACGCGGCCAATAAGGTCGCCGTTAACAACTATATCTCGACGTTTGACGATAAGAAAACGAATGTTGGCCTGTTTGGTGAACTAAGCTGGCGTATGAATGAGCAATGGACCTTGGCTGGAGGCGCACGCTTCCAGCACGACAAAATTCAACGCGATGGCGTCTCGGTCTATGCGCTCGACGCGATTAATTTCGATGAATCCTTCTCGGCCTTCTTGCCTAAAGTATCGCTGGCCTATGCCATCACCCCTGACCTTACAGTCGGTGGTCTTATCAGTCGCGGTTATAATCCCGGCGGTGTTTCGCTTTATATGAACACAGCCAACCCTGCGACGAGCAAATGGAACAAGTTCGATGAGGAAACTCTGTGGAACTACGAATTGTTCACCCGCGCGGAGTTTCTGGACAACAAGCTCGTTATAAACGGCAACGTGTTCTACATGGACTTCAAAAATGCCCAGTATAATATTCCGGTTGTCATTTCTCCCGGCATCACACAGTCATATACGATCAACGCGGAAAAGGCACATGCCTATGGGCTTGAACTCAGCGCCGATTATCAGATCCTCGATAATCTGACCCTCAAGGCAGGGGCCGGCATCATGCGCACGAAAATCGATGAGATTTCGAGCAACCCTGATTATGCAGATAACGAGTTCGCCAAATCGCCGGGCTATATGCTGAACTTCGGTGCAAGTTGGAATGTAACTGAAAAACTCAATGTTTCCGGTGATGTGCGCTACATCGACAGCTACTATTCCGATGTCGCGAACACCCCATCCTACTGGATTGATGCTTACACAATCGCCAACGCACGCGTGAGTTACGACTTTAACGAAAAATTCCAGCTCTACGGATTTGTGAAGAATATCTTCAACGAACGTGTACCAACATCCAAGCAAGCAACGCGCGGTCTAAGCGGAGCAACGACACAGGCCAGCATGACAATGCCACGCACTTTCGGCATCGGTATCAAGGGCAGCTTCTGACCACTTGCATCAATCAATCAAACCGCGAGCTTTCGGCTCGCGGTTTTCTGCTGAAAAACTGACCGGATTTTGTCATGACACCTCGCAAAACGCTCCACATCGGCATGTCGCTCGCTCCCACCTGGCTTAGCAATGATGGCTGGCGCCACGACAATAGCGCTATTGAAGGTGTCTTCGGCTCAGACTTTTACGTCGACATCGCGCGGCGCGCGGAGGCTGCAAAACTCGACTTCGTGTTTCGCCCCGACAATCTGTTTCTCAACAGCCAGATCATGGAAACCTCGCCCGGATTTGCCAGTCTGGATGCGACTTTGCTGATGGCAACGCTTGCGCGCGAAACATCCAAAATCGGCCTGCTTACCACGATTTCAACCACTTTCATGCCGCCCTATGCTGTCGCACGGCAGGTTCTGTCATTGCATCACTTAAGCAACGGGCGTGCGGGGTGGAACATCGTCACCGCCCTTGATGGCAATGTGAATTTTGGTCTCGATGAAATGCCGACATCTGACGAACGCTATGCACGGGCAGCAGAGTTTACCGATGTCGTGCAAGCGCTCTGGCACAGCTTCCCCGGCTCTGCTCTCAAGCGTGACCGGGCCAGCGGCAACTATGCCGACCCAGCACGTATCCAACCAATCAATCATGAGGGCGCTTCGTTTAAAGTCAAAGGCCCGCTCAATATTCCTTCACTGGAGAATGTTCCGATCCCGCTTGTTCAGGCGGGTGCTTCACCAGCCGGGCGCAATTTTGCATCGTCAGTCGCCGATGCGATTTTCTCGGCAACGCCCGACATCGATGCGGCGATTAATCTGCGCAATGATCTGCGTTCTCTGGCACAATCTTACGGTCGGAATGCCGACGATGTGCGTCTGCTTCCGGGCCTCAGCCTCTATCTCGCACCAACGCGCAAAGAGGCGGAAGAGCTTTTTTCCTATACTCACGCGCGCGGCGACCGCACGCGCAAGATTGCCTATATTCGGGATATGACCGGCCTTGATCTTACCGACTGGCCCGAAGATCGCCTGATCCGCCCCTCGGACCTGCCTCCGCCACCAGAAAAAGTACGCAGTAAAACCCATGCAGGATTGCTGCAGCGCCTTTTGCAGAAAGAGACGCTCAGCCTTGAAGACCTGCTACGCAGGCCGGAAGTGATCAGTGCTGCCCATTGGCAGATCATTGGCACGGTCGATGACGCCGCCGAGGCAATCCAGAAATGGTCTGATGCCGGTGCTATAGATGGTTTCATCACCGCACCCGGCGGTTCGACGTCATCCATGCATCTCGCACTTGACGAGCTGATGCCAAGGTTGAGTGAAGTGGGCCTCCTGCGCACCGACTATTCCGGCGACACATTTGCCCATCACTTAAGCGAATAGGCCTTGCCGCTCACGCGAAGCTGAAATCAAGACCAATATCAAGGTTGGGCGCGCTATGCGTCGTCCAGCCTATTGAGATCAGATCGACACCGCTTGCTGCAACGGCTGCAACGGTTTCAGGCGTAATCCCACCTGAAGCCTCGGCAATCGCCCGGCCATCGATAATGCCCACTGCCTCGCGCAATTGCGCAGGTGACATATTGTCGAGCAATACCGCATCAACACCGATCGCCATTGCTTCAAGCAACTGCTCCAGTGTGTCGACTTCCACTTCAATCTTGACCATATGGCCTGCATTGGCCTTGGCGCGGGAGATTGCTTCGCTCACACCACCCGCAACTGCAATATGATTATCCTTGATGAGCACGGCATCATAAAGCGCAAAGCGGTGGTTCATGCCGCCGCCTGCCCGCACGGCATATTTTTGGAAAGCACGCAGCCCCGGCATGGTCTTGCGCGTGCAGACGATTGCAGCTTTCGTCCCCGCAACAGCCTTGATCAGATTGGCTGTTGCTGTGGATACGCCTGAAAGGTGCCCGAGAAAATTGAGCGCCGTGCGTTCGGCCGCAAGGATACTGCGTGACGAACCCGATACGCGAGCGATTTCCGTACCGGGCTGATGCGAAATACCATCGCTGCTCAACCGATCAAAGACAATCGCGGGATCAACCAGCCGGAATGCAGTTTCCGCTACGTCCAAACCAGCAATCACGCCTGGCTGCCGCAGGCTGAAAACCATTGTAGAGCGATGATCAGCAGGTACAACTGCGTTGCTCGTGATATCGCCTGCCAGTCCCAGATCTTCTAGAAGGGTCGCACGTACCAGCGGTTCGACAAGCAAGGGGGAAAGGCGCGGGAGGTCCATCATGCGATCCTCGACAAAGGTTGATCTATGGCAATTTCGCGTGCGAGTGCAAAAGCCTGTTCAAAGGTGTAGAAGCTGCGCTGAGCCTGCTCATTTTTGCTGCGATAATCCGTGCGTGCGTGGCTACCGCGAGACTCCTGCCGCTCGAATGCAGCAACACTCATGACAAGTGCCGCAGCTGCCGCATCATTGGTTTTCACAAGCGGAAGCAGCGCAGCAATTGCAGCCCGCAGTTCGTGTTCATTGCGCAGCAGACCAAGTGAGCGTGAGACAATTGGGCGAATGGCGGAGGCATCGCTTGATAGCGGTGCATTGGTGGCTGCAAGCAATGGTACTGACACCTTCGGCTCGTGTGCGATGGCACGGCCTGCCCGCAAACCCATGACAGCCGCTTCAAGAAGCGAATTGCTTGCCAGACGGTTTGCCCCATGAAGTCCGGTACAGGCGGCTTCACCCACAGCCCACAATCCCTGCAGGCTGGTGCGACCATCACAATCAGTCGCCACCCCGCCCATATGATAATGGGTGGCAGGCTTCACCGGGATCAGATCGCTGGATGGATCGATACCATACCGCTTCAGGAGCGCATCAATAGCCGGAAACCGCGTTGCAAAACGCTTGCCGAGACAAGCCCGTGCATCAAGGAAAACGTTCCGACCATGTGCAATCTGCTCTCCAATCGCACGCGCAACAACATCGCGTGGAGCAAGCTCCTGTCCATGGACATGCTGCATGAAACGCTCACCGCGATCATCGACAAGGATTGCCCCCTCGCCGCGTACAGCCTCGCTGATCAGCGGCAATCGCTGCGCTGAAACGGCCAGTGCGGTCGGATGAAACTGCACAAATTCCATATCTGCTAGAACGGCACCCGCACGACCGGCCAGCGCCGCTCCCTGACCAAGATTTCCAGGCGGCGTGGTCGTCGCCTCATACAAGCCGCCCGTTCCACCCGTGGCCAGGACGATAGCACAGCCTGCGACTGGCCCGACGCCTTCGAGCTCCACCCCGCAAACCCGTTTTTCATGCGTGATAAGACGCAGCGCTTTTGTATTCTCTCGCACCGTGATCGATGGCGTGGCGAGAACTCTGGCGATAAGTGCGCGCATGATACCTGCACCTGTCGCATCCCCGTCAACATGCGCAATGCGATGCCGGGCATGAGCGGCCTCAAGCCCCAGAGAATAGGTGCCATCCGGTTTGCGATCAAAGCGCACCCCATATTCCTCAAGCATTGCAATCGCTTGAGGAGCGGCCTCGATAATATGCGTTGTTACTGTCGGATCGCAAAGCCCGTCACCTGCCGCCAGCGTATCTGCAATATGCAGAGCTGCGCTATCATCGGCGCCAAGAGCTGCGGCAATACCACCCTGAGCCAACGGGCTGGAGCCCGCCAGGCCAAGTTTTCCGGCAGTCACCAGCAAGACGGGATGGGAGGCAACTGAAAGTGCGCTCATCAAGCCTGCAAGGCCGCTGCCTATAACGATGACAGGGGCCGTCGTCATACCGCAAGCATCCGCTCGACAGCACGGCGTGCAGGTTCAGCAATCGCCGGGTCAACGGTGACTTCATGCCTGTTGTTTTCCAACGCATCACGAATATTGCCAAGCGTGATCCGCTTCATATGAGGACAAAGATTGCAGGGCCGGATAAATTCAACATCGGGATGGTCAACAGCCACATTGTCACTCATTGAGCATTCGGTCAGAAGCACCACGCGTTGCGGCTTCTTTTCACCGACAAAGTCCGACATCACAGCCGTCGAACCGGCAAAATCAGCAGCCTCCACCACTTCAGGTGGACATTCTGGATGTGCCAACACCATGACGCCGGGATGGCTTTCGCGCAGTTCGCGAATGTCGTCCGGCGTGAAGCGTTCATGCACTTCACAATGACCATGCCAGGCTAAAATTTCGACATCGGTTTCCCGCGCAATGTTCTGTGCAAGATATTCATCAGGGATCATCAGCACGCGCGGCACGCCAAGCGACTCGACGACCTTTTTCGCATTCCCCGACGTGCAGCAAATATCGGACGCAGCCTTCACAGCAGCCGATGTGTTGACATAGGTGATGATCGGTACGCCCGGATGCGCCTCACGCAAAAGCGCTACATCCTGCGGCGTAATCGAATCCGCGAGTGAGCAGCCAGCGCCCATATCCGGGATCAAAACAGTCTTTTGGGGATTGAGCAGCTTGGCTGTCTCTGCCATGAAATGCACGCCCGCCAGCACAATCACATCGGCTTCGACATCAATCGCCTTGCGCGCAAGTGCGAGACTGTCGCCGACAATATCCGCCACGCAATGGAAGATTTCCGGTGTCTGATAATTATGCGCGAGAATAACTGCATTGCGTTGGCGCTTGAGTTCAAGAATGGCCGCAACATCGTCTTCAAAGCGCATCCACTCAACCCGGGGCAGGACAGACGCCACGCGATCATACAGCTTTGAAACAGAAACAAACTCATTCATGGCAGCCTCCCGAGCAGCGCATACAGCGGTTCCATTTGAGAACGAACGATGGCGCCTCTGTAACTGTTTGTTTTTACGCATTATCCGACGCAAAACCGCTTCGCACTTTTGCTGGAAATGCTATCAATTCCGCCATAGCGGAACAATCTATTATACTCAATATGAGTATTTCATAGATTTGACGTTATACTCGATTCGAGTATATTGTCAATCGCGAGAGAG
>Ga0256904_1000613_pt1 | contig 12618 bp, 8 predicted proteins | sample MC6MC0742MT_FD_190199 | JGI IMG/M metagenome (GOLD analysis project Ga0256904, IMG submission 190199) | Metatranscriptome of enriched soil aggregate microbial communities from Iowa State University, Ames, United States - MC6-MC0742-MT... | ecosystem: Environmental > Terrestrial > Soil >...
GAAAGATCAATTGTATTTAGATTTGACCGCACGTAACGATTGGTCCTCAACCTTAAAAAAATCATTTTTTTATCCTGCAGCAAGTTTGAGCTGGATACCAACGGCTAGTTTTGAAGGGTTAAAAAGCGATTACCTCAATTTTTGGAAGTTACGATTTAACTTGGTGAAAGTGGGGAATGCGACCCGTCCGTATCAAAATGGGAATTACTATTATGCACAGACAGATGCCTTTAATAACCTATCTCAGATGTACAAAAGTATGACCTATGCTATTGAAGGTTTGGAGCCCGAGGCGATTACCTCGTATGAAATCGGAACCGAGCTGGGCATGTTTAAGGATCGATTGCACCTAGATCTTACTTACTATCAAAAAATCAATAAAAAACAATTACTTTCCGTACCCACATCAAATGTTGTTGGCTTTAGTAACATTTTCTTAAATGCTGGCGAAATCAGAAGTAAGGGTATTGAAGTTCAGTTAAGAGGCGATATCCTCAAACGGGAAGGGGGATTAAATTGGACCACAACCGTAAATTTCTCCAAGGATAAAAATAAAGTCGTCGAACTGTATCCTGAATTGGATTTGAACGATCTCAGATTAGGCTGGACATGGGGGATTTCAAACATGGCATCGGTCGGCCGACCATGGGGAACGTTAGTCGGACCAGGTTATGATCGTGTGGAAGATGGTCCAATGAAAGGAGCTATAAAAGTAGGGACTAATGGGTTGGTATCAAAGCCGTTGGATGCTCAGGCTATTGGTAATGTAGTGCCTGATTTCCTAGCATCGATGCGCAATGATTTTACCATTAAAGATTTTAGATTTGGATTTATGCTTGATTTCAGAAAAGGTGGGGATATCTGGTCGCAAACTATGTCACATGGTTATACAACCGGTATTGCTGAAATCACAGCTATCGATGGTATACGCGAGCGAGCAATCATTGCGGGTAAAGATGTAATGAAAAATGAACGATTCGCCATGAAAGTTGGCGATAATTGGGTTGAAAATACCATCGAGACAAGCGCGCAGGATTGGTATGAAAATGGTGGTATTGCAGAAATGTATGTTTTTGATGGTTCGTTTCTGAAATTGAGAGAGGCCTATATTACTTATAATTTGCCAAAACATCTTTACAGTAGACTCAAGGGTATTAAACGTGCACATGTTTCTCTTACCGGAACCAATTTGGCACTGCTTTGGGTACATAAAACCAATACCATGCGTTTGGACCCAGAAGGCGGCGGGGTATCAAGTGATTCACGTGGAGTAGGTTTTGAACAAGCCTCTGTCCCGAATTCAAGAAGTATAGGTCTTAAGCTTGGTTTTACATTTTAATCCTTTTACAGAATTTAAAATTTAGAACGTACTAAAACAATTTATGGTTATGAATACTTTTATTAAAAAACTAAAATATACGCCTCTTTTAGCAATTCTTTTGGTCTCAGGATGTACCAAGAATTTTGAGGAAATTAATACGGATCCCGATGCGTTGAAAGATGTCCCACCACAAAATATGCTGGTTAATGTGCTGCGAAATGCTGCCGATCAATTTGGCGGTGACGTAGACGGTTATGGCACCTTCGCGGGATATATTGTCAAAATTCAATATCCGGACAATCTTTCAGGATTGATACCAACCAACAACTCCTATGGCAATCGTTGGGCAGCATGTTATTATAATATCACACAGATGAATGATTTGCTGAAGAAAACGGATGATAAAGCCGCTGGTTTTAAAAATATTCGAATTGTCGCACGGATATGGAATAATTATATGTGGTCATACCTTTTAGATGGTTGGGGCGATATCCCATATTCAGAGGCTTTTAAAGGGCGTCCTGAAGACGGTTCTGTTTTGAAAGCAAAATATGACAAACAGGAGGATATTTTTCCGGCGGTATTGGCGGATCTTAAGACTTTAGCTGATGAATTGGCGGGTGGTATTGGTACTGATGAAATTGGAGAGTATGATATTATATACGGAACAAAAGAAACTGGGGAGGATGCGCGTAAAGCTGAGATGTTGAAATGGCAAAAGTTTTGTAATTCACTTCGTTTGCGGATAGCGATGCGTATTTCTGCCGTAGCCCCTGCTTTAGCGAAATCCACTATTGAGGAAATTGCTGGAAATAGCGCTAAATACCCATTAATTGAAACAAATGCGGAAAATTGTGAAGTAGCTTTCCCTGGAACCTTACCTTATATGGAACCCTGGTATGAATCCGGTATCAATGGCAATCGTCTCAATAACTGGGGGATGTTCGATATTTTTATTGATCATTTAAATACAACAAAAGATCCAAGAATTGCATCGGTTGCACGGAAAAATAATGAAGGTAAGTATGTGGGTTTTGTAAATGGTTCTTTGACGAATCCATCTCCTCTGAGTTCGATTTCTTGGATTGGTGAACATTATATTAACGATCCTGCTGGAGCAGTTCCGTTTTATAGGGCTTGTGAAACCTATTATATGTTGGCAGAAGCCGCTTTATCGGGGTATAATGTTGGAATATCGGCGAAAGAGGCCTATGAAAAAGCAGTTACCCTATCGATGGAAGATAATAATATAGCTGGGGCGGCTATTGCCACATACCTCGCAGGATCAGGTAAATTTGATGGAACCAAAAATCGCATCTATTGGGATATGTGGGTGGCCTTATTTAAAGAAAACTATGAAGCTTGGAGTTTGTATAGAAGAACGGGGATTCCTAGTACAAATTATCCTTCGAAAATTCAGAATTTTGAAACCCCTCATACTGACCAACCGTGGCGATTACCGTATCCAAATAATGAGTACTTATATAATACTGAAAATGTTAAAGCCGCCGAAGCAGGGACTGTCGATTACAACTGGGGAAAACGTTTGTGGTGGGCAAAAAATAATGGAAAAAATTAATAGGCCTATAGTTAATATAAAAATCAACCTAATTTAAATTTTAATAAAACAGCAAAGCTCTGATCATTCCTGATTAGGGCTTTGCTCGTTTTTACAATTAAACATATAAAGCGATCTAGCGAAAAGAATTTTTGGACGATCACCCTATATTCGAATAGGCATCAGTCAGCTTGGCGTACTAAGATAACATCTAAAAGATTTTATTCAATATCCAGAGGAAATATTCTGTTCCCATATTTTCTTCTGCTAAAGTCTTAAAATGTAGAAAATAATTTGCTGAGATGACGTGATAATTAGTATCTTTAGGATGAACGATTGAATTATATATTGTTCAAACTAAAATAAACTTAGATACTGTTTGTGGGCTCTGGAAGGATTTTTTCTTGCAGAACTTATGGACTGTGGAATTTCAAATTTCAATGATATGATAGATTCTCCAGGCTTCCTTTTTCAGGAAGCAATTAAGCAAGAAAAGCCCTTACAGGTTGTTGGAGCCATTAATGCAAACCATGCGCTTTTGGCTGAACAAGCTGGTTTTAAAGCTATCTACCTCTCCGGAGGCGGTGTTGCTGCGGGATCGCTCGGTATACCTGATTTGGGTATCACAACGCTTCAAGATGTATTAATTGACGTGGAGCGCATTACGAATGTCTGTAAGCTTCCTTTAATGGTCGATATTGACACCGGTTTTGGACCTTCGGCCTTTAATGTTGCACGTACCATAAAAAGCTTGATTAAAGCCGGGGCTGCGGCCGTACATATGGAAGATCAGGTGGGAGCCAAGCGCTGTGGTCACCGGCCAGGGAAGGAGCTGGTTTCAAAAGATGAGATGGTCGATCGCCTGAAAGCTGCTGTGGATGCCCGGACGGATCCTCATTTTGTCATTGGCGCACGTACCGATGCGCTTGCTTCAGAAGGACTTGATCGGGCTCTAGAACGTGCTGTCGCCTACAAAGAAGCTGGTGCTGATTTTATTTTTGCAGAAGCCGTACATAATCTGGATCAATATATGCAGTTCAGCAGAATAACCGGGCTTCCGATACTTGCCAACATTACGGAGTTTGGACAGACACCTTTGTTTAATCTTGATGAACTTCGTCATGCAGATGTGTCCATTGTGCTTTACCCCTTATCTGCATTCCGTGCAGCCAATAAGGCCGCAACTGATGTTTATCAGCATATCCGGAAAGATGGTGGTCAGGCCGCTGTCATCGATCGCATGCAGACACGCGATGAGTTGTATCGGAGCATAGATTACTATGCTTACGAAGATCGCCTGGATCAACTGTTCAATACTAAATCATAAGAATTTCAAACCGAATGCAGGCGCGTACTTTACTGTTTAAGATACACGCCAATAAATAATATATTCCGATGAAAGAGATAAACGATACTGGTTTTAAACCCAAAAAAAGCGTAGCACTTTCTGGTGTTCCTGCCGGAAATACAGCCTTGAGTACTGTTGGAAAAAGTGGTAATGACCTCCATTATCGAGGCTATGATATTTTAGATCTGGCGCATCAGGCCTCCTTTGAAGAAGTCGCCTATCTGTTGATTTACGGCAACCTGCCTACACAGGCACAACTAACGACTTATCAAAGCCAGTTACTGAGCCAGCGAGGGTTGCCCATCACGGTACAGCAGGTGCTGAAACAATTGCCATCTACTGCCCATGCGATGGATGTCTTGCGTACTTATGTGTCCTTTTTTGGGAGTGTGAATCCGGAAAAAGAAAATCATGCTTTGGCTGGTGCCAGAGATATCGCCAATCGCTTGATGGCCTCTATGGCCTCGGCTTTACTGTATTGGTTTCACTTTAGTCAAAATGGACGCGAAATTCAGGTCGAAACGGATGACACTACCCTGGGCGGGCATTTCCTGCATCTGCTACACGGCAAAGCGCCTTCCGAATCCTGGATTCGGGCTATGCAGATTTCGCTTAATTTATATGCTGAACATGAGTTTAATGCTTCCACGTTTACTGCGAGAGTGATTGCAGGGACTGGATCCGATATGTATTCCTGCATCGCTGGTGCAATCGGCGCATTACGTGGTCCCAAACATGGTGGTGCCAATGAAGTTGCTTTCGAGATCCAGAGCCGCTACGCCAATGCTGATGAAGCTGAAGCCGATATTCGGAAGCGGCTGGAAAATAAAGAAGTTATTATCGGTTTCGGACATCCTGTCTATACCATTTCGGATCCAAGGAATCAGGTGATTAAACAGGTCGCCAAGGAATTATCAGAAGAGGCTGGCGATATGACGCTTTACCTGATCGCTGATCGCCTGGAAAAGGTGATGTGGGAAGAAAAACGGATGTTCCCCAATTTAGATTGGTATTCGGCTGTTTCTTACCACCTGATGGGGATTCCAACCGAAATGTTCACGCCGCTATTTGTGCTTTCGCGTATCACGGGCTGGTCTGCTCACGTCTTTGAACAACGTCAAGATGGAAAAATCATTCGGCCAAGTGCAAATTATATCGGTCCCGATGACAGACCTTTCGTGCCCATCTCTGCGAGATAGTGCAATAGAATGTTTAGTGTGAAAAATAAAACAGAAAGAAATCGTTTGCATCTCGCATTGAAGAAACAGTGCCGTGTTTTTTCTGATCATTGATGCAGATGCTTCCTGGAAAAATAAATTGAAAAGAACAACAGCCTTATAAGAAAAAAAATAATGAGTTCAACGATATCAAATGAAAGACCACAGCCAGATCAGGTTCTGGTGTCTATTGTGGATTATGTGTTAAATTACAAGATAGAAAGTAAAGTTGCATGGAATACAGCTTTTTACTGTTTTATGGATACCATAGGCTGTGGGTTGGAAGCGCTGACCTATCCAGCCTGTACCAAATTATTGGGACCTGTTGTGCCCGGTACGATTGTTCCCAATGGGGCAAAGGTACCGGGAACGAATTATCAACTGGATCCCATACAGGCCGCATTTAATATTGGTACCATCGTTCGTTGGTTGGATTTTAATGATACCTGGTTAGCTGCGGAGTGGGGGCACCCATCGGACAATCTTGGAGGTATTCTGGCTACCGCGGACTGGCTGAGCAGAACACAGATTGCGAAAGGAGAGAAATCCCTAAAGGCAAAACAGGTGCTTGAAGCGATGATTATGGCACATGAGGTTCAAGGCGTATTAGCACTTGAAAATTCCTTTAATAAAGTGGGATTAGATCATGTAATTTTGGTAAAGGTTGCTTCGACAGCCGTTGTTGGTAAACTTTTGGGCCTCAGTCGAGACGAATTGCTGAATGCGGTTTCATTGGCCTTCGTCGACGGACAGGCTTTGCGGACGTATCGCCATGCACCTAATACAGGAAGCCGTAAATCTTGGGCTGCAGGAGATGCAACTTCGCGTGCAGTACGCCTTGCATTAATCGCACAAACGGGTGAAATGGGGTATCCATCTGTGTTAACAGCACCTGTATGGGGTTTCTATGATGTTTCATTTAAAGGCAACCCATTTAAATTTCAGCGTGATTATGGATCTTATGTGATGGAGAATATTCTATTTAAGATTTCTTTCCCGGCTGAATTTCATGCGCAGACCGCTGCCGAAGCGGCAATGCAATTGCACCAGCAGTTAAAAGAGTTTGGGAAAAGCAGTGATGATATTGAGCGTGTTACCATTCGTACACATGAGGCCGCAATTCGAATCATCGACAAGAAGGGACCGTTGCATAATCCGGCCGATCGGGATCACTGTATCCAATATATGGTTGCCGTACCTCTAATCTTTGGACGTTTGACAGCGGAGGATTACGAAAACCATATTGCACTGGACCCACGTATTGATGCACTGCGGGACAAAATTTTCTGTGTTGAAGATCCTCAGTTTACAATTGATTATCATGATCCACAAAAACGGGCGATCTCAAATGCCCTGACGGTGGTATTAAAGGATGGAACAGTATTGCCGGAGCTGGTGGTGGAATATCCGATTGGACATCCGAGACGTCGGCAGGAGGGGATTCCTAAATTGATTGAAAAGTATAAAACGAATCTTGCCCGTGTATTTTCTGAAAAACAGCAAAAACAATTGCTCGAGGCGACTTTGGATTACGATACCTTCATTGATCTGGATGTATCCGAACTGATGGACCTCCTTGCCCGCTAAATAAAAATGTCATTGATCGATAGCAGGCATTACTATCGATCAATGACTTTCTTAGAGATCTTATTTAATGGATGAGTTTTAGCCTAATACAAACAACTTGTTTGCTCTAGATGGTTCGTGCTAAAGTGCTTCCGCTCAATTTAGAAATTGTTTGCTGGTTATTCGAGTACCGTTTCTGATATACACTTGTTTCTTAGCAAACATATAATTGTTTCAATTTAGGATTCCTTTCCCGACCAATTTGAACTAAAACCTGTATAAAATTTAAAATTCCTGTCCGCACGTTCTATTAACGAACGGGGGACTTCCCATTGTTCACCCAAGTGTAGAAACGACTGACATTCCTGTACAAAGACAGGAAGGGTTGTAAGGTCGATATGTCCAAATACACCACCGGTATGTGCTGCGTAGCCTACACCGAGGATAGAGCCGATATCACCATCAATAGGTTTTTCCAATACACCTCCTTCGAGACAACGGTAGCTATCAAGGGCCATGACATGAAGGAGCCTCTTTTGTATTATTCCAGAGGAAGGAGATTCGCCTGACGAGGGTATTGCGGGGTTCTGCCAGATTTTTTTCGTTCTGGAGGCAGGATCATAATCGTAGAATCCATGGCCGGATTTTCTGCCTTTTCTACCATTTTTAATCATCTTGTTTAAATGGGCATACGCACGTCGCTGACTGTTATGTAAAGTTGGAAACTGATCGTAGACATGCAGCATCAGTTCTAATGAAATTTCATCGAGTACCGCTAATGGTCCAACAGCAAATCCAGCCTGTATTGCTTCTTCTTCAATCTGATTTGCAGGAATACCTTCCAGCAACATGGTGATCGCCTCCAGTAGGTAGTTGAAGAAAATACGGGATGTAAAGAATCCGGGACCGTCATGTACAACAATGGGAATCTTACCGAGGCGTAAAGCGATTGCGATTGCTTTTTGCATTGTTACCTGATCGGTTTGTGTGCCGCAGATAATTTCGACCAATGGCATCCGATCCACTGGGGAGAAGAAATGCATGCCGATAAAACGCGCTGGCCGATCCGTTGCGGCAGCCAATGCTGTAATGGGCAATGATGTTGTATTGGATGCGAAAAAACCATTTTCGGCAAGATAGGGAAGGCTTTCTCGGGTTACTTCAGCTTTTAACTCCAGGTCTTCAAATACCGCTTCAATAATAAGGTCAGCATCGACAAGATCAGCAACTTGGTCGCTGGGTTGAATATTGGTTAAAAGCGTCTGTTGTTGCAAGCTGTTTATTTGGCCCTGTGCAAGTAATTTATCGCAAAGTTTGGTAGAATAAGCTTTTCCTTGCTCTGCCTGAGGTCTGTTTACATCTTTTAAAACAACGGAAATGCCTGCTTTGGCTGCTTCATACGCGATGCCGGATCCCATCATACCTGCACCCAGAATTCCTATTTTTTTGATCGTATAGTTACCGAGTGATTTGATACGATCACGATGTTGTGCCTGTAGAATTCCTTCATACAGTGTTCTGACCATGTGGAGCGGCTCAGGGGCACTTAATACCTCATGATATAGCATTGTTTCGGATTCCACAGCTTCAGTAAAAGATAGCAATTGGCTTGTTTTTAATAACTGTACAATAGCATTAGTACCGGGGAACAATCCTCTTGTTTTCTTTAAAGCAGCAGCGCAAGCTTCTTCAAATTCAGCGGAGACTGCTACTGGGCCAGGGATGGAAATGGTGGTTTTTGAATTTTCAAGAATCCAGTTCTTTGCCAGCATTAGGCTCTGCTCAATATCCGTTGTTACCTCATTCACTAAACCCAGTTCCAGAGCCTCTTTGTTTGAGATGAGTTTCGCTTGGGTCAACAGGTTCAACGCAGCAGTAGAACCTATGAGTTGAGGTAAGGTAATAGTCGTCGCAAAACCGGTAAATAGGCCAAATTTACTCTCAGGAAAGCCCATTTTGACCTGTGGACCTGCAATACGGTAGTCTGACCAGAGCATCGTTGCTAAACCGATGCCCGTGCAATTGCTATCCAAGATCGATACAATAGGTTTGCCCAAGGCTTTCAATTGCAATGCCTTCCATGTGGTTTTCCGTATGCTCTCGGGATCGAGTTGACCATTGGAAACCTGATCAAATAATCGGACGTAATCGGTCTGCTTGGTATTTATTGGACAGGTATAGATCAATCCGCGGACTTCTTTTTCATTTAGTACACGAGCCACCAGGTCGACAAACTCTTGTATACGATCAAGAATTGTTGACTCCTCGGTTGCTATGTCTGCCAATGGTTTTATGGTGACAATATGTTGATTGTCCTGTTCGATATGAAAAAATGGGTGTACCTGATAACTCATTATGCTGAACTGCTTTTTGTGTTGAAAATGTTTATGTTAAGCTGGGTTTGTTTGATTGATAGTTAACCTTGTCAATCGTCATCTTGGCAATGATTTCCAGCATAATCTCGGATGTTCCGCCAATGATCGTCCCGACCCGTACATCCCGATATAGACGGGCGATTTTGTAATCTTCGGTGAATCCATAGCCGCCAAATAACTGGAGGCATTGGCTTACGACCTCTACGGCAAGTTCGCTGGCTTGCAGTTTGGCTATGGAACAATCCTGAACGGCATATTCACCTTGGTTTTGGAGATCGCAGCACTGATAGACAAAAGCCCTTGTAGTTGCGATATCGGCGGCCATCTGGGCAATGCGGTGGCGAATGGCCTGAAACTCTTGGATCTTTTTACCGAATGCCTCCCGTTGACCAATATAATCCAGGGTGTACTGTAATGCGGAATCAGCTGTAGCTAGACTATGTATGGCGGCAGTCAAACGTTCCAATTGCAATCCGGCCATTAAATAAAGAAAACCATCACCTTCTTTTCCAATCAGGTTGGAAGCAGGGACTTTGACCTGATCAAAACCCAATTCGGCTGTATCCGAGGCATGCCAGCCTAATTTGTTGATTTTATTTGCCGAAACACCTTCGGCGTGCCTTTCTATCAGTAACAGGCTGATGCCTTTTGTTCCTTTTTCCGGATCAGTTTTAACTGCAGTAATAAAAAAGTCGCCGTAGTAGCCATTGGTGATAAACGTTTTGGAGCCATTAACAATGTAGTGTTCGCCCGATCGGAGGGCAGTCGTTTTGATCTGTTTGACATCAGACCCTGCCCCAGGTTCGGTGATAGCAACAGCACTCACCATATCACCAGCGATCACAGGTCTGAGGTAATGTTGCTTGAGCTCCTCAGATGCATATTTTAATAGATAAGGAGCTGACATGTATTGGGTGACCAGAGCAGATATCGTGAATCCCCCCGAAAAACAATAGGATAGTTCTTCGCACAAAATCATCGAATAGTAAAAATCTAGGTCCAGGCCACCATATTCTTCCGGGAAGTTGAGTCCCATAAAACCCATATCACCCATTTTCTTCCAAATACTTCGATCTATTTCACCCTGCTGTTCCCATTGATCTACATGAGGGATGATTTCTTTGTGAATAAATGCCCGAATGGTCTCGCGAAAAATCTGATGTTCGGCTGTGAGTTTGCTTGCCTGCATAATTGTTTATTTTACTTTTGGTTATTGGTTTCAGTTACATGATTGCGGACTGAAAACGATTTGTCTTTTGCTTTATCTTGGCATAACATCACCCTCGTTATAAAGAGCGGAATGTCTAATCGAATTTAGCGAAAAGCGTTGGCTTTTCTACAAATATTTATTGTTTATTTTTTGTCAAATAGATTATGTAGGGAACTTTTTGCTCTGTTTTTTTTCTATTTATTTTGTTTTGGCCTAAAAAATAAAATAAGAGGGCTCGCTTGTTTGTGTTATATTTTTTATCTTTAGGAAAGGAATGATACCAGTTTTGGCTGATGAATCCTCAGGTGAATCGGGTAGCATGCCTATTGAATTCAAGGAAAAACAATTATAAACAGAATAACATGTCAAAAAGTGTATTTATCGTTGCGGCAAAGCGTACACCAATAGGAAGTTTTGGAGGTGGATTATCATCGATTGCGGCGACAGCGCTGGGCGCTCATGCTGTCCGTGCTGTATTGGATGAGACTGGGATTGCTGCAGATCAAGTAGATGAAATTCTGATCGGTAGCGTTCTGCAAGCCGATTTGGGCCAAGCTCCCGCCCGTCAGGTTGCACGGCTTGCCGGCTTACCTGATCAAGTAACAGCGACTACAATAAATAAGGTCTGTGCCAGTGGAATGAAAGCTATCGCTTTGGCTGCACAATCTATTTTGTTGGGGGATGCCGATGTGATCATTGCCGGAGGTATGGAAAACATGAGTAGGGTTCCATATTATGCGAACACAATGCGTTGGGGTGCCAAGTTCGGTGGACAGAGTTTCGTCGATGGCTTGCAACGGGACGGTTTAAGTGATGCCTATTCAAATGAACCAATGGGTAATTTTGCTGAATTATGTGCCGAGAAATATGGTGTTGGTCGGGCCGAACAGGATGAGTATGCCATTAATTCCTATAAACGAAGCTTGGAAGCTTGGCAGAAGAATAAATTCATCAAGGAGGTCAGTCCCGTCGCTATCCAAGGACGCAAGGGCGAGCAGATAATCTCCAGGGACGAGGAATTTTCACAGGTCAATTTTGATAAAATCCCCGAATTAAAACCCGCTTTTAAGAAAGATGGAACAGTAACGGCTGCAAATGCATCGACATTAAGCGATGGGGCGGCTGCGGTATTATTAATGAGTGCTGAGAAGGTGAAGGAACTGGGGTTACAACCATTAGCTGAAATCATAGCCTACGCTGATGCAGAACAAGCGCCAGAATGGTTTACGACAAGTCCCGCTATTGTAACGGAAAAGGTCTTGAAAAAGGCTGGACTAACGAAAGATGATATTGACTATTTTGAATTTAACGAAGCTTTCTCTGTTGTAGCACTCGCAAACGCGAAAATTTTAGATATTCCAATGCGTAAGGTGAATATTTATGGGGGAGCAGTTTCGCTCGGTCATCCATTGGGTTGTTCTGGAGCGAGAATAGTTGTCACCTTGACGAGCATTTTACAACAGGAAGGCGGGACAATAGGACTTGCTGCAATTTGCAACGGTGGTGGTGGTGCTTCGGGAATGATTATAAAAAAACTATAATGCTTTGTCCAGATAAGTATTTATCTAAAAGTAAGTACTTATCTGGACGAAGTCTATTGTTTGGTTGATGACAATGTGCCAGAACATTGATTGAGGTTATTCCTCATAAAGGCGACTTGCCTCAACGCCATGAAGTGCAAGTTCAGACTCTATCTCATTCGGATTGAGTCGGATGCCTTCAATGGTTAACAGGTTGTAAATAGAATCCAGATCTATTTTCCATTCATGGATACCATTTAATTTTTCAACAGCTTGTTTGATCTTGTCTACAAGACTGGGATGTTGTGCATTAGTTTCGAAAATGAGCTTTTCCATCGTGTTTCATATTAGGCCCGATTAGAACAAATCAGGCAGGTTTAACCAAAATAGCGTAGACAATCATTTGATCGGCTAATTACAATACTCTCAATATAAGAAGAATAATCTGAAATTAATAGTTTAAAGTGACTAAATTGTAATGAAACTGTTAATTTTTGTAATCA
>Ga0256904_1000623_pt1 | contig 12528 bp, 21 predicted proteins | sample MC6MC0742MT_FD_190199 | JGI IMG/M metagenome (GOLD analysis project Ga0256904, IMG submission 190199) | Metatranscriptome of enriched soil aggregate microbial communities from Iowa State University, Ames, United States - MC6-MC0742-MT... | ecosystem: Environmental > Terrestrial > Soil >...
CGGCTGGTTCAGAAGCCAGAACGACACCGGCTGGATCAACGAGAAGTGGGGAGGGGGCATCTATCAATCCGATGCTGACTGGGTTCGCATCCTCAACGATAAGGGCCTGCTGACGGGAGGAAAGGTACGCGGCGGCACGCTGCAGTCCGATGGCCGGGTGACAGTTGGGGAATACTTGGATATTGAAAGTACTGCTCAAGAGGGTCAATTTTGCTCTAAGATCGGCCTCCACTCAAAGAACAGCCTTGGAGCACCTCTCACCTGTCAATGCGTCAATTCCTCTTGCGGTGCAGCTCGATGGACGGGAGTCTCATCAGAAATTGGCGGATGGCAACTAGGTCTTGCTGGAAGCGATAACTATTCAGGCACCGGCACCGTTAGTGGCGGTCTGTTTTCGGGCACCATAAAATGTCGTACGAGTGTGTGCGGTGGCTTTGGATACGTGTTTTGTGGAAGCGACGTCAACTGTACCGTAGCTAATGCTGGGGCGTTGACTCACTACAACTTCTATGGCTTCACAGTCGGCGTGAAAGGGTTGCCTGTAACCTCAGCTGTTCGAGAATGGTAAACCAAAGTCCCATTAACTTGCCCCCTCAGGTTGTGGTAAGCTTATTAGGCAGCTCTCTGAATTTAAAGGAATAAATCACAATGCATGAAGAACTTTATGACCTGGATACTCTAACAAAAGCCCACTTGATTGTGGAGACGTTGAAAATTCAACAAGCACTACTGGAGAAGCTTTTGCCGTCAGATATAAACGACGACCTAAGTCATTCTGCGGCGCTCATCCAACAACTTGATGTGGTTTTTTGAAAGAATGGCTACTCCTAAGCAGGTTGAGCACATCAGAGAGTTGCATGAACGCCTGAAAACTGAATGACTACAAGTTTCAAACGCATATCTAAATAATCACTGCCATTTCTGATAGGTGGAAGCGAGACTTGTTTATTTACTGGATCGCACTGACCCTCCTCATCGTTGCAGGAAGCATTTTTTCCCAGGTGCACCACAACGATGAGGCCATGGCTGAGCAGGCCACTCTGGATGCGATTAGTCGGAGTATGTTGGTCTACCGCTCCGCTGCGGCAGAGTATGCTCGAGCGAATCCAGCCTTCGTCGGAGCTCCGCCAGAGGGAGCTCTGAACCTACCAAACTGGTATACCAAGCAAAGTGGAATCACCACCTACGTTGTGGGTGGTGTGTCCTACACATACATCACCGGGACGGTTCCTTCCGGCCTGCCTGCCGCGCTCACCGAGCGCACTGAGTCCGCCACTATTGGTGTGAAGAGGTCTGGCCAGTTGTTCTCATCGAAGGGGGGAAACATGGCCATAGCCGTTCCAGCGCCAGTCCCAGAGGGGGTAGTCGTTGCGGTCTATTGACCGTTGACCCCTCGCAAAAATATCTACGAGCCTTGCATCCCGGCCATGCAACAACCCATAATGACATCAGTTCTGGTTCAACCCCGCTGGCTACTGACGGTCATCAGTAGCGCCCAGGTGTTGTGGTTCGCCTCAACACCAAACCGCAAGCACGCTATAGCTCCGGGAAGGGCGTGCGGATCTGGTTGAAACTCTCCCTGTGGCTCCCTGCTCTCTCTAGTCGCGCAGCCGTCTAACTCGTGATGATCGAGTTCACAGACACATAGAGTTTCGTTTCACGAGGTTCGGTGCTTCTTTGATCCAAGGGCCACATTGGTAATGTGGCCCCTCCTCTTTCCCTCCCCTTGGGTAGCCTGATGGACTTGTCGTAGGCCCATCAGGCTACCCAACGGGTACTCTCCCCCTGCCGGTGGCCCGCCGGCGATAAGCCGGGCTCCTTTTGTGCGCGGATGCGTGCCTCATGTTTACTGGCCGAAGCCACGAGAATGGCCAGGTGCTGCGAATCGAAGCGATCAATGCCCAGGGATCGACGGTTCCCTCACAGGTGGCTCCTTACACGTTTCTTCTCATTACGGCTGGAGCGAACCTCCAGCCGGTGTAGTCCCTCTCCAATCCTAATTTTTGCTCGCATCGCCTCTCGCCGAACCGGGATACCGTGGTACTTGCATTGTCACCACAGACAATAGATACAACGTAAACAGATGCACAAACCCAACATCTCCCAAAACTTTTACATTAAGGGGGTCCGGCGTATGAGAGATGTACCAGAACAGAATACACAGGCAATATGCAAGGCCAGACCCGCCTATCAACACCCCCATATTTGCTAAGTCCCCTCCTGGCAACCTCAAGTTCAGACGCCCGATCAGAATCAGCCAGCTAATCACAATGAAATAAGCCATCATCATGGCAGCAGGGACAGCAAAGCCAGCCACTGAAAATGGTGCAGCCAAAGGCGAAGCCTCGGGAAACACGGTAAGCAACGTCAATGCAACAAACACTATCAGTAATGATCGACTATTGATTTTACCAATCCAGTCCAAAACATCCTTCATAACCCTTCCCTATACGAGTAATTTCCTCAGGCTTCCATCAATCAACGAGTACCCTTTCGCTAATACCACCGTATCGGCGCCCTCCGTTGATAGCCCTACGGTAGCGCAGTACACTGGCATACTGCCAACTGGGAAGCTGGGGTTACGATGGGAAGTCCACACGAAATTCATTGCACAACAGCTCGGGAGCTGTTGGATTGGGTTAGCCCTCTCAACGAGATATGGGATGCTGGCACGTTCATTTTCCGGGGCCAGCCTAGCGATCAATACAAACTCACTCCGTCCATTTGTAGGCGTGGTCCCGGCTCCTTTGCTCATGGTTCGGCTAGGAGAGAATTCGCTAACACTATCAAAGGCCAAGTGGAATACGAGCTTGAGGTCCTTGAGCGGTTTCTGAAGGGGTGTGATCGGGCTGGGCTTTCAGTACCCGGATACACACAGAGCGTCAAAAAACAGCTAGAGAGTCAGGAGCGTGGCATGTTCTTCAGCGCTGGTGACCCATGGCCCCAACAAAACATGTATCAAATAATGGCCGTTGCCCAGCATTATGACGTGCCGACCCGCCTGCTGGATTGGACGACTCGAAGCTTTGTAGCTTGCTACTTCGCAGCCGCTTCCGCCAACTTTGAGTTGGATAATGGTAACGAGCGAATCGCCATCTGGGCTCTGGACACAAGTAAGTCTGCTGACTGGGAAATGGTCTCCATCATCAGAACACCAGGAGGCACCAGCCAGAACCAAGCAGCTCAGTCCGGACTATTCACCACTCACAAAGTGAAGAGTTACGCCTCTACAGAGCTTTATGTATCCGAAGCATTAGAGGATGCACAGGAAATCTATGGCGAGGACACAGCTAGTTCATTGCTCAAATTTACCTTACCCGTGGATCAAGCACCCGACCTTCTCATGTTGTGCGAAAAACTAGGGGTCGATGGCTCAACGATGTTCCCTGGGTTCCACGGGGTGGCTAAGAATGTCAGAGACTGGGTTAACGGCGAAATTGGCGTAAGACTCTCCCCATCTGCCCTTGATGATTATTATGCTGATTACAACGAGCCTGATTGAGGCGAGGTTAAGCAAGCTCGCCCATACACCCCCTAATACCAGTACAGCGCGACTGCTTTGAACATAAGGATCACAACATGAAATCGCTGGAAAAGCTAAGACTTCGCGACGAAGTTGCTCCCTTTGACTTTGTCCGAATTGAAGGAGAAATTCCGACTCACTTGCTTGTCGACGGTGAGATCTCCTCGCTTGCCAAAGACGAAATGAAAAAGAATCAAAGCTTTTTTGAGAAGCTCGGCCGTGACCTGGGCCTGCTGAAGTCCCAGCCCAGTTGGGAGGGCTGGGATGGCTGGGGAGCAGGATTCAAACTCAAGTGCGCTGCACTTCACCAAGCAGGCTGGACCTTCAACGACAACTACGAGCCTTACACAGAAGCAGCGCGTGCATATGAGAAGGTGCGCCAAGCGCTACTCTCGTCGGAGTGCAAATCCCCTGCTGACCTATTGCGGCTGCTTGAGTAAAGCATCGATGCTCAAAGTTGGAGCGGTAGGTGCATAGACAGCCTTCCTGGCTTGACACAAGCCACTCCGACTTCGATGATTAGGTCGTGATCTGCTGACGTCGTCAGCAACATGCCCCATGCAGCTCAGATCTGGAATGCTGCAGCACAATTCCATGTGTGATCCTCCCAAAGGTCGTTTCGCTTCTGGTAGCACGACCGATCGGCTCAGGCCGATAGAAGCCCCTTCCGCAAATCCAGCGGGGAATTCACTTCCCCGCCCGGGTCAGTGTTTCTCCGCATTTCTAAACCGCAGGAGAAATACCATGACCGCAATTTCCGCACCATCGATCGGCTTCCGTTTTTGCTACGCGCTCGGCACCCTCACCCGTGAGTTCCTGCGTGCCATGAAACGTCCAACCCGAGTCGTCCCAGCCCATGTCCGGCCTGTCGTTCAACTCGCGAGCAGAGCGCTCACCCGCAGCGACTGGGATGAGCTTCGCCGCATTCCAACCCTCGCACGGCGCGGCGTTAATCTGAGCCAGTGGTTCGAAATCAACACCAAAGCGGTACCACCGACCAAGCGCCGCACCCGTCAGCGCAAATCGAGCAAACCCAAAGCTGCAGAGCTGCGTAAGGGCTCCCTCGACGAGCTCATAGCACCAGTCGCAGCAATCTAACCCCTCTCACATTTCCCTGTGCCAGGCACCCCGCCTGGCAAGGTGAGGGCCTGGCGATCAATCAAAGGAACGCCATGGCTTCAAAAAAACGCGCGGCTGTAGCAGACGACCTTCGCAAGATCGGTACGACTGCCGTCGCCGCCGCCCTCGTAGGTATCTTCCTAAGCACTAGCCGTCTCCTGACCGCTTTCGCCCTCGCGGTAGGTGTTGTAATCTGGATCACAGGCATCTACCTCACCCCGGAGGAATGACATGAGCCAAACCACTTTCGGCATCCTCATGCTCACAGCTCTGCTGCTCATCTGCGGTGGCATGGCAGTGTGGGCTGACTGGTCTAACATTAAGCGTCGGTGCCAGAAAATTCTTCGGGCACATTGACCGTCGTACCCCTTCAAACCCTCCTCCTGGAGGGTTTTTTCATTCAGGGCTTGACAACAACCCCACCGATTTCCATCCTTGTGACCGTGAGCTGCTGACGTCGTCAGTAACCCAAGCCCGAGCAGTCATGATCTGAAAGACTGCCGCACTCCCAAGTGCTGATCTCCCCAAAATCGCCAAGCTTCCGGTAGCGCGATTGATCAATCCGAGGATTGATGGAAGCCCACCCTACTTGCTACATCCCAACCCACGCGGGGAATACTTTCCCCCATGGGCGAAGTGTTTCTCCGCTTTCGCTATTGAAAATGGAGAATCACCATGACCAACCAATCCAACGAAGCCAAATACTTCGACCTGCACACTACTGGCATCGGCTACCTCAACCGTATCCGTGAAGTCAGTCCCCGCAAGGGCAGCCCCTTCACCTGCGTCACCGTTGCAGCACTGCACGGTTCGGTTGATAAAGCCGAGTACTCCTACATCGATTGCAACGTTGTTGGCGCCGAAGCAGAATCGCTGGTCAAACGTTGCCTGAAAGCCGTTGAAGCCAAGAAGAAGGTGCTCGTCTCCTTCCGAATCGGCGACATTTGGGCTGATGCATTCACTTACGAGAAAGGCGAGAGGAAAGGTCAAAGCGGCGCAAGCCTCAAAGGCCGACTGCTCTTCATCGGCTGGATCAAAGTTGATGGCAATCTCGTATATGAGTCGAAGCCGAAAACCACCGATGCTGCTCCTGCAGTTGCCCAGCATCAGCCGGTCGCAGAGCATCCCGTCGACCAGGGCCAACCTGTCGCGGAGCAACCCGCTGATCACGGTCAACCTGTAGCAGACCAGTTCGCTGATGCGCAGGAACCTGCCTTCGGTGATGATCTTCCTCCACAGGCCAACCAGGCTGCGTAACCCCTATCAAGGCGCTGACATCAGCGCCTTCACTCACTGCCATGGAGGCAGCCATGAAAACTTTGTTTGTATTAAACCTTGTTCTCCTAGTTGCGGCTGTCGCCCTCGGCGATATCGTTTTCGGCGCTTGCGCTTTCATCGGGCTGAGCGGTTTCGCTCTCCATGTAGCCAACCGTAAAACCAGTTCGGCCAAGCCTGCGCTGGCTCACTGACCTCTCACCTCTGTACTTTCCAACCCACCAGGGGACGCCAATCCCCGGTGGGAGGCGTTTTCCTCATGAAAGGATCTCGCCATGCCGTACAGCATCACACTTGCTGGAGACATTCAGCACTGTTTCACCGACCTCGGCACCGCTCGTTCAGAAATCCTGGAACTGCGTGGCCAAGGCCAGAAGCCTAGGCTCTACTACTCAACCTCATTTGAACACTTGGGTTGTGAGATCACTGACTACGGGACCCGTATCCCAGATTACACGCACATATCCTGGAGCGATTTCGCCATGTTGCTCCCCCACTTCGAGGCTTGTTGGTCGGTTGTGGATGATGAGCTGTCAAGTCCGACCTATCGCCTTGTGGACGTCTTTGTGCGGCTCTGCGGTCGTACCCATCACCTGGCAGATATGCACTATCCGCTAGGAGAGGAACTCCCTGACTACCTTCGTGTAAGGACGACACTCCTTCGCGTTACACAGGGTCTAATGGACCCAAATGACCTGTAACATCTAACTTAACCGTATCGGGCACATCACCCGACCGGGCTGATGTCCCTCAATGGAGAGACATCATGCTTCTGCTGAACTTCGAACGGAACTTCGAACTACTTTACGCACCAGTTGAATATCCCGACCTGGAAGGGTCTGTTCATTTCTCATCAGTCCTGTCAGCGTTCTTGTGGCTGGATGAGAATGCCTCCCGGGTATTGAGCTGGGAATTGCGTGATGTACCCACCGACGGTATCGCTTTCACTATCGATGAGACGTATGCCATCGAACTGTAATAGCCGGACATCCTTCGGTTGTGCTTTTTTAACCTTATCGGGTACATCACCCGAGTGGGTTGGTGCCCCCCTCATCGGAGAATCACCATGTCCCAAGCCACCCAAGTGTTCAATGGCGTCATGTTCATCACCAACCCCTTCGAGAAGCGAGTAGCCGGGGCTATTATCCGTGTAGACGTGCTTGAGCGGCGGTTCGCGGCCTCAATCAAAGCAAGCTCGAAACTCGCCCTGGATCGTTGTGGCCAGCACTTCGAACTTTACGAGATGAGCCTGCTCACTACGCTGCGCGATCAATATGCCGCACTCACCTTTCCTCACGATCAGTTGTTCAAGCGTGAGGCAGAACGGCAAGGCTTCCAGCTCGATGACGGGCACTACCAAGCTGTGAAGGAAGCAGCCTCCAATCTCTGGGAAGAGATCTGCGAAGACATGATCTGATCCCCTCTGGTTCAACAGTCCTCCACCCCGAAGGGTATCCCTTCGGGGGGACTTTCTAAGCAGTCACCGGGCAACTGTGAGGCCTTTGCCGACAGCCCGGCCAACGAATTCTGTTTTGGTTCACTGTCGTTGACAGTGCCTCCCGGAGCCAGGGTTTAAGGCTCCAGCGCGTTGCGCCAACCCACCCAAGATCGCCTAGCACTCGGCAGCGCGATCACATCACCTAGTGATGGAGTGCCTTCTACATTACCTACCCGCGGGGATCTCATCCTCGCGGACTGAGGCCTCGCTCACTTTGGAGACCTCGGATGTCCATACCCTCCGCCTCGACAGAGGCATACCTCACCCTTCCAGTTGTCTTGGACAACGCTGCGTGGATGCATGCGGTCTATCTCGAAAACCCTGACCGGGTAGCCGAAATGAGCCAACGCCTCGCCACCGTCGTACAAACGGCGTGGCAAGAACTCAAGCAGCAACCCCTGGCCAAGGCTTTCACCTTCGGCGTATACACAAAGCGCCACACTGGCCGCCAACGTGACTGGGTTGCCCTCGCTTTACGAGTCGTGACCCCCGAGAACGAGCCTGCCTACATCCAGATCCAGCTGCAGCCCGCTGCAGACCCCGCCTGACACAGCCAATTAATCACCCAGAGGGGTCACCCTCTGGGGTGGCTTCCTCTCATCCAGGAGCACGCCACATGACACAATCACCCAACCCCTTCACCATCGCTACCAGCGATCACTCTCTGACCCATCCCTGCTGCAGCCCAGCGTTCGAAATCGCCTCTGCTCACTTGCCCGAGGAAGACTGGGCGGACCTACAAGCACTTGCTGAAAGTGCTGACACATCGTTGCTTCAATTCGAGTGCTTCACCCTACCGGACAGTGACGCCATTGGCTTCAAGATCTTCAGCATGCCCTGGACAGACCAACATCTGGGACAGTGCTGGGGATATGACCTGTCGACACTTCAAGCTCTGCAAGCTGCCGAGGGCTTCAGCGAGGAGACCATCCGAGTGCTCACCCTTGCCGCTCAGGCTGCAGTGAGGTTCTTGGTCATCGATCCCAACAGCAATGTTCTCAACGGTCTGCCTCTGTTCGACTGCTGACCACCTTCCACCCTCGCGGGGAACGCCCGCCGGGAGTTCCCCATGCTTTACGGGGAGCGCACATGATCTCTATCACTGGCCAGTTGGCCATACGCACCATATCCGGCCGGCTTGGGTTCTTCAACGTCGGCCGCCTCAGCACCTCGATCGGTGAATTCACGATCAAGGATGCCCTCCTGGACCAGTACCAAGAGGGCAAGTACAGAGGTGACTTCGCAATCAAGCAGATTCGCCCCTCGTATTACTCCCACGGCGGCCGACTCGTTGTCGAGATCAGGGCTGAACTCGAGGGCATGACCCTAGAGGACGTCACAGGCCTCAGCCGCGAGGACGAGGAGCACCTGCCGACCAATGTCCCTGACCCCCTGGAGGAAGATGGGCCGACGCCCCCGCTGGCACCACCCCGACGCACTCCAGTTGCCCCCACCCCACTACCCCAAACCGATGCTCTGGCCTCGAATGAGCCTTTCGGGATGGATCAGCCGGCATCATTAACGGCTGCTGACTCAGACGCCGAGCTGTTCGGCACGGTCTGGCCTTTGAGCGAAACCGTAAGGCTCGACACTACCGTCGACCGACAACGGCTGCGCGCCCAATGCATGCGACTAGACCAGCTGGGCTTCACCATGGACTTCAAAACTCAAACCTGGACCAAGGCCTCGCCATAGAGCGACCAGTCAAGCCACGGCAGCAGTCAACCTGAACCACACCCTGGGGGGCCTCCTCGGGGGGGCTCCATTTTTCTACCTGGAGCACCATCATGAACGCCATGTTCAGCAACTTGAGCAAACAAAAACCCTCGCCAACATTGAGGACCAGCTGTCCAACAACGAGGTGTCGACTGACGAGGAGCTCGTCGACTTCTTCATCGAAGAGTTGGACCTCACACTGGACCAGGCTGAGGCTGCTACACGTCTCCGCGACCAGTACCGGATCCAAATATTCCTTGAGGGTCACGGGCCGCTGCACCAACAAGTCAGCGTGGCATTCGATCCAGCCACCAGGACCTTCAACTAGTAACCAGACCACCCCGGAGGGCGTTTCCGCCCTCTGGGACGGGCGCCTCCACAATGGAGGCCATCATGCACCCATCCCCCCTGTTCCAGATCGAGGAATGCCCAGACCTGTACGTCGACGCCTGCGTGTGCGACGAGCAACGCAACCTGGTGTTCATGTCGGCCTGGGGTCGTGACACCGCCCTGCAGGAGTTTCTGGCCAGGCTCACGCTTGGCCGAGAAGATAACGGCCTCGAGCAGTTTCACGTTCTCGTCGACGGGCGAAGCATCCCCGTCTTCCCCAACCAGGACCACCTGGAAAAGCGCACAACACGGCAACTCCGCGGGACTTTGTTCGGCAGCATGTTGCACCTCTGGCTGTTCGATCGACGCGCCTCGGTGCCCGACCAAGCCAATCACTTCGCCTTCGCCCTCCTGGAGCGCAATGAAGCCCCACACCATCGGCTCTGGCCGCTGGTGATCGAGACCTGCCCGCTTCCCCTTCTCTCCCACTGGCGCGAGCCCGTGATGGAAGTCCTCACCCGACACCAGATGCTGATCGCCCTCCCTGGAGCCATCGGCAATGTCTGCGCCTGGCGACTCGCCATGAAGCTCGAGGTACTTGAGTCTGCTCTCGGAGAGCTGATTCGCCAGGGCGTACTCACCACTGAAGCTCAGGCGCCTGCCTGAGCTCATCCATCAACTCAAAGGACGCCCTATGGCCCTCATGTTTCCGCGCCTGGCGCGCAACTTTGCCCGCAACGGCTATTACCCCACCTATGAGATCACTCTCGAACGCACGCTGCAGGCGCTCACTCCCGCCACTTCGGGCAGGATGAGGATCTGCGATCCCTGTGCCGGCGAGGGTGTTGCCCTTGCTGAAGCAGCTCACCTCCTAGGCCGCGACCAAGTCCAAGCGTTCGCCGTCGAGTACGATCGCGAACGCGCGGATCACGCCCGCAACCTTCTCGACCGGGTGCTGCACAGCGACCTCTTCGACACCTTGATCAGCCGCCAGTCGTTCGGCTTGCTCTGGCTCAACCCGCCCTACGGTGACCTGGTCGCCGATCACTCCGGTGCATCTCAGTACCAAGGCAGCGGCCGCCGGCGTCTGGAGAAAGCCTTTTATCAACGCTGCCTCCCGCTTCTGCAGTACGGCGGCGTGATGGTGCTCATCGTTCCTCACTACGTGCTGGACGACGAGCTAACTGGATGGCTGAGCAATCACTTCACCGATCTACGCGTGTACGGCGCTGCAGACCCCACCTTCAAACAGGTTGTGATCTTCGGCGTCCGCGTGCGCCGGCAGGACCTGGCCCGGGCTTCCACCAACCAGGTGAGGTCTCGCCTGCAGGCGATCGGCGCCGGTCAGGAACAGGCCGAGGAGATCCCAGCCATCTGGCCATGGAAGCCGTACCTCGTCCCGTCAGTTGCTAGCGAGCTTGAGCACTTCTACCGCATTACCCTGGAGCCGGAGCAATTCGCCGCCGAGATTCTGCGGTTGCGGGGTCTCTGGCCCGACTTCAACTTGCACTTCGGGCAAGCCGGCCTTCAACCTCGAGCCCCTGTCCGCGAGCTTTCCCGCTGGCACCTCGCACTGGCCCTGGCCGCCGGCGCAATCTCCGGTGTTGTACGTTCGAAGTCGGGTCGGACCCTAGTCGTGAAAGGTGATACCTACAAGGACAAGGTGCGTAAGACCGAATTCACCGAGGACGAGAAGGGAAACGTCTCCGAAGTCAGGATCCTCACCGACCGCTTCATCCCAATCATTCGTGCTTGGGAGATGACGCCTTCCTCAGTGCATCACGGGCAGGTCCTGATCATCAGTTCCTCGCCAGCGAGCACCGACGTAGCGCCTGCAGTTGACGAACCAATTACGGCACCGCTGTTTAACCCAGGACAGATCGTGATGACTGCCGCTATCAGCCACCTGGTGGAAACCGGACAGCTCAACCCAACCCCTGCACTAAAACGCCACCTGGCTGGCGACTGGGGGGAGCTATGCGATGACGACCGAGCTTCCAATCAGCTCGCACTTACCCACGGAGACCGATTGTTCTCAAGCTACGACATCGACGCCGGCGGCGAGTCCAGACTCTGGATCATCACCGAAGCCGACCGTAGCTCTACTACCCTACTGCTTCCCAGCGACTACTGACCTGCGCCGCAACGGCGACAATCCCAGCCAACCCACAGGGTATGCCCATACCCGCAGGGGTTTGTGCATGCCCTGATTTCCTGCAGGAGCTGCACATGAACGCACTGACCCAACCGGCCGCCTCGGCCCATTCCCCACTGAGCATCAACTTGACCGACTTCATCGACGAGTTCGGCGACGAGCTCCTGGCGTCACTCAACCGCTCCAACCCTCCGGTCTATACCGGCAGCATCAACGAACAGCGCCAGGCCGTGATGGCAAATCTCAAGCGCACGCCATTCGTGGCGCAAGCTGAGGTTGTCCAAGCCATCACGGCACTGCTGCTCGATCGCAACGAGCAAGCTGCAGTCATCAACGCCGAGATGGGTACCGGGAAGACGATGATGGCCATCGCAGTCGCTGCCGTGCTCCACGCGGCCGGCTACCGTCGAACCCTCGTCATTTCGCCGCCCCACCTGGTCTACAAGTGGCGGCGCGAGATCCTGGAAACCACGCCAGGCGCCCGCGTCTGGGTGCTCAACGGCCCGGACACGCTGGTCAAGCTGCTCAAGCTGCGTGACCAGTCGGGGCAAACCTACGATGGCCGGCCAGAGTTCTTCATTCTCGGCCGCGTCAGGATGCGGATGGGCTTCCACTGGCGGCTCGCCTGCTGGAAGCGTCGTACTGCAGGCGGCCAGCTGTTGGCGGCATGCCCAGACTGTGGCCAGGTCCCCGAGGACCTGGAAGGCAACCTGGTCACCGTGGACGAGTTCGAGCGCGGTGATCGCCGTCGCAACTGCACTACCTGCAACGCTGCCCTCTGGACGCTTAGAGCTGGAGTTCGGAAGGTGAGTTCGCCAGACACTTACGCTTAGCCAAGAACACGTCGCAGCTAACCGCGCTGTTGGCGCCGTTGAATCTATGGATGATGCGCCGGCAGTTATCGAACGCTAC
>Ga0256904_1000628_pt1 | contig 12501 bp, 10 predicted proteins | sample MC6MC0742MT_FD_190199 | JGI IMG/M metagenome (GOLD analysis project Ga0256904, IMG submission 190199) | Metatranscriptome of enriched soil aggregate microbial communities from Iowa State University, Ames, United States - MC6-MC0742-MT... | ecosystem: Environmental > Terrestrial > Soil >...
ACGTCGTCCTGCGTGATCATGCCCAGGTCGCCGTGCACGGCTTCGGCGGCGTGCACGAAGAAGGCGGGCGTGCCGGTCGAGGCGAACGTCGCCGCGATCTTGCGGGCGATATGGCCAGTCTTGCCGATGCCTGTGACCACCACGCGGCCACGGCACGCCAGCAACATTGCGACGACTTGGGTAAAGGAGTCGTCCAGTCGTGCGGACAGGTCCTGCAGACCCTGACTTTCGATTTGCAGCGTGCGGCGAGCAGATGCCAGCGCGGTATCGGACGATGTAGAGGGATGATCAGTCATTCAGGGATTTTAATATCAGTGGGCGCGTTTGCCCCCGGCAGGGGGGTATGGCATTCTGGCGGCTCATTTCAACGGCTTTCAATCCTTCACTCCAGGCCCGCTCCATGTCCAGCATTTCCAGCCCCGTCCTTGGCACGCCCTTGTCCCCCTTGGCCACCCGAGTCATGTTGCTCGGATCGGGCGAATTGGGCAAAGAGGTCATCATTGCCCTGCAAAGGCTGGGCGTGGAAGTCATTGCGGTGGATCGGTATGCCGACGCCCCGGGCCATCAGGTGGCGCACCGGGCGCATGTGGTCTCCATGACCGACGCGGACGCCCTGAAGAAGATCATCGAGCAAGAGCGGCCGCACGTTATTGTCCCCGAAATCGAAGCCATTGCCACCAGTTTGCTGGTGGAGCTGGAAGCCGCCGGCGTGGCGCGCGTGACGCCGACCGCCCGCGCAGCCCAGCTGACCATGAACCGCGAGGGCATTCGCCGCCTGGCCGCCGAGACGCTTGGCCTGCCGACGTCCCCGTACCGCTTTGTCGACACCGAAGAAGAATTGCGCGCCGCCATCGACGGCGGCATCGGCTACCCCTGCGTCATCAAGCCCGTCATGTCCTCGTCGGGCAAGGGCCAATCGGTCATCAAGAGCGCCGACGACGTCGCGGCCTCCTGGCGCTATGCCCAGGAAGGCGGCCGGGTGGGCGGCGGCCGCGCCATTGTTGAAGGCTTCATCCGCTTCGACTACGAAATCACGCTGCTGACCGTGCGCGCCCGTGGCGCCGACGGCAAGGTCGAAACCCAGTACTGCGAGCCCATTGGCCACAAGCAGGTCGACGGCGATTACGTCGAAAGCTGGCAGCCGCACCCGATGTCGCCCGCCGCGCTGGAACGCGCCCGGGAAATCGCGCTGGCCGTCACGTCCGACCTGGGCGGGCTGGGCATCTTCGGCGTGGAACTCTTCGTGGCGGGCGATCAGGTGTGGTTCTCGGAAGTCAGCCCGCGTCCGCACGACACCGGCATGGTCACCATGATCACCCAAGCCCAGAACGAGTTCGAGCTGCACGCCCGCGCGTTGCTGGGCTTGCCGGTGGACACCAGCCTGCGCCAGCCGGGCGCCAGCAGCGTCATATATGGCGGGGTCGATGCCGCCGCCGTGTCGTTCCACAACGTCGCCGAGGCCCTGACCGAGTCCGGCACCGACATCCGCCTGTTCGGCAAGCCCGAGTCCTTCGTCAAGCGCCGCATGGGCGTGGGCCTGGCCGTGGCCGACGACGTCGCCGCCGCCCGCGCCAAGGCCAAGCGCGTGTCCGCCGCCGTGTCGGTCAAGGCGGGCTGATTCCCCGGGGCAATCGCCGCCCCGTTTGCTGGACCCGCATCGCCACTGGCCCCTCACAGCCACCCGCCTCACGGCCGGTGGCTGTTCACATGGCGCCTGCTACATCGTCCCCATTTGCGATCGCCTGTCACATCCTCAGGCTAAGTTGACGCTTTCCCACTCGCCCGCCAACGCTTGCGCGAATACCCCTATCGGCGATGTGGTTTGCTCTTTCGCACAGTTTGTTCGATAATTTCAGGAATTACTGAAAGCGGTGTAACGGTATCTAACAGCCAAACCGCACTCTTGACCCTGGCGCTGAACACTCATGGACCTCACCCCTCAAAACGAACGTTTCGTCCTGCACTTTGGCGAAATGGGCAGCCGCTGGGGAGTGAACCGCACTGTCGGCCAGATCTACGCGTTGCTGTTTCTTCATCCCGAGCCGTTGAACGCGGACGACATCGCCGAGACCCTCGGCTTTTCCCGTTCGAACGTCAGCCTGGGGTTGAAAGAGCTGCAATCGTGGCGCCTGGTCAAGCTGATCCACCAAGTGGGCGACCGCCGCGACTATTTCGAGACGCCCAAAGACGTCTGGGAAATCTTCCGCATCCTGATGGAAGAAAAGCGCAAACGCGAAATTGAACCCACGCTCACCCTGCTGCGCGACACGCTCCTCGAAGGCCCGTCGGGGCCAGACGACGCCTACGCCCAGCAGCGCATGACCGAAATGCTGGAGCTCATCGAACTGTCCACGGGATGGTTCGATGAGGTTCAACGCCTGCCGCCAGAAACCCTTCAAACCCTGATGAAAATGGGTTCGAAAGTGCAAAAAGTACTGGGCTTCGCCGGCAAATTGCGGGGCAAGGGCTGAGTCCCATCCGCCTCGATTTTTCAGGAAACCTCTATGAAGTTGTATCCAACGCTCGTAACATGGCGCGAGAGACGGCCTGGGAACCATGCCGGTTGCCGCGGCACCTCAACAGCTTGGGAGCGCCCCAATGATTGATCTCGACGTCGTAAATCTGTCGCGATTCCAGTTTGCCGCGACCGCGCTTTACCACTTCCTGTTCGTCCCTCTCACGCTTGGCCTGTCGTTCATCCTGGCCATTATGGAAAGCGTGTACGTCATGACCGGCCGCCCCATCTGGAAGCGGATGACCATGTTCTGGGGCACGCTCTTCGGCATCAACTTTGCACTCGGCGTCGCCACCGGCGTGGTGATGGAATTCCAGTTCGGGATGAACTGGTCCTACTACAGCCACTATGTAGGCGACATCTTCGGCGCGCCGCTCGCGCTTGAAGGGCTGATGGCCTTCTTCCTGGAAGCCACCTTCGTCGGCCTGTTCTTCTTCGGCTGGAACCGCATGTCGAAGGTCAGTCACCTGATCGTGACCTGGCTGGTGGCGTTCGGCACGAACTTCTCGGCGCTGTGGATTCTGATCGCCAACGGCTGGATGCAGAACCCGGTGGGCGCAATCTTCAACCCGGACACCATGCGTATGGAGATGACCGACTTTGCCGCGGTGATCTTCAACCCTGTCGCGCAAGCCAAGTTCGTGCACACGGTCAGCGCCGGTTATGTGGCGGGCGCGATGTTCGTGATGTCGATCAGCGCCTGGTATCTGCTGAAGGGCCGTCACACCGATCTGGCCAAGCGTTCGATGGCGGTGGCCGCAAGCTTCGGCCTGGCGGGCGCCTTGTCCGTCGTGGTGCTGGGCGATGAAAGCGGCTACCTGACCACCGAACATCAGAAGATGAAGATCGCGGCCATGGAATCCATGTGGCACACCGAGCCGGCGCCCGCGTCCTTCAACCTGATCGCGATTCCCAACCAGGCCGAACGCAAGAACGACTTCGCCATCGAGATTCCCTACGTGATGGGCATCATCGGCACGCGCTCGTTGACCACGCCGCTGCTGGGTATCGACGACCTGATCCTGCGCGCCGAAAACCGCATCCGCGATGGCATGGTGGCGTACGACGCCTTGCAGAAGATCCGCGCCAATCCCAAGGATGTGGATGCGCGCATGGTCTTTGACAAGACTTGGCCGGACCTGGGCTACGCCTTGCTGGTCAAGCGCTATCAGGAAGACATGACCAAGGTCACCGAGGCCGACATCAAGAAGGCCGCGATCGACACCGTGCCCAACGTAGCGCCGCTGTTCTGGGCGTTCCGCATCATGGTGGCGGTGGGCATGTACCTGATCCTGTTCTTCGGCGTGGCCTTCTGGCTGGCCTCGCGCGGCCGTCTGGACAGCCGCCGTGGCTTGCTGAAGGTGGCGCTGTGGAGCTTGCCGCTGCCGTGGGTCGCCATTGAAAGCGGCTGGTTCGTGGCCGAATACGGCCGCCAGCCCTGGGTGATTGAAGGCGTGCTGCCGACGTACTACGCCGCATCCGGCCTGACGATCGCCGACTTGGCCATCAGTCTTGCCATCTTCCTGGTGCTGTACACGGTTCTGCTGATCATCGGCGTGAAGGTCATGCTGCACGCGATCAAGGCAGGTCCGAAATCCGATGGGCCGGTGGCGGGCGCCGCCGCCGATCCTGTGCGCGCCGCCGTGCGCGCCTAAGGGGAGAGAAGCAGATGGATACCCTTATTCCTTTTGACTATGGCACCTTGCGCGTGATCTGGTGGGTGCTGCTGGGCGCCTTGCTGATCGGCTTTGCCGTCATGGACGGCTTTGACCTGGGCGTGGCGGCGCTGCTGCCTGTTGTGGCCAAGACCGACGCCGAACGCCGCGTGGTGATCAACGTGGTCGGCCCCGTGTGGGAAGGCAACCAGGTCTGGCTGATCACGGCGGGCGGCGCCATTTTTGCCGCCTGGCCGCTGTTGTATGCCGCGTCGTTCTCCGGGTTCTACCTGGCGATGATGCTGGTGCTGATCGCGCTGATCCTGCGTCCCGTGGGCTTCAAGTACCGCAGCAAGATGGAAGGCACGCGCTGGCGCAACAGCTGGGATGGCGTGCTGTGCTTCTCGGGTGTGGTGGCGTCCCTGGTGTTTGGCGTGGCGATGGGCAACATCGTCCTGGGCGTGCCGTTCACGTTCGACGCCGTGACGCTGCGGCCCATCTACGAAGGCCATTTCTATCAGCTGTTTGCGCCCTTCGCGTTGCTGGCCGGCGTGCTCAGCGTGGTGATGCTGGCCATGCACGGCGCGGTGCTGCTGGCGTGGCGCACGGAAGATCCGGTCTCGTCGCGCGCCCGTAACTGGGGCCGTTTGGCTGCCTTGCTGACCGCCGCGCTGTTTGCAGCCGGCGGCTTCTGGGTGGCGGGCGGCATCGGCGGCCACACCATCACCAGCGCGGTGAACATGGCGGGTCCGTCCGACCCGATGCTCAAGACCGTTTCCGTACAAACCGGCGCGTGGATGGCCAACTATGCCAAGTGGCCGTTGATGTGGATCGCGCCCGCGTTGGGTGTGGCAGGGGCCTTGCTGGTGGTGCTGCTGCTGACCGTGCGCGCCAATGTGCTGGCATTCCTGGCATCCGCGGTGTCGATCGCCGGTGTGATCCTGACGGTGGGCTTTTCGCTCTTCCCGTTCATCATGCCGTCCTCGACCAAGCCGCAGGCCGGCCTGACCATCTGGGACGGTTCGTCCAGCCATCTGACGCTGTGGATCATGGTGATCGCCGTGGCCGTGTTCCTGCCAATCGTCACGCTCTACACCGCCTGGGTGTATCGCGTGATGCGCGGCAAGGTCACGAATGAATCCGTGGGCGACACGCCCAACTCATACTAAAAGGAGCCTCCACCATGTGGTATTTCTCGTGGATACTCGGTCTGGGTTTGGCGTGCGCATTCGCCATCCTCAATGCAATGTGGTTCGAGCTGCGTGAAGGGCATTCGCATGACCCGCGCGCCAGCCGCGACGACGAGTGAGCGGCGGCGCTAGCAGCCTCGAGCACGACCCTTCGGCCAGTTTGCAGAAACCGCCGCGCGAGCAGTCGCGGTGGTTGATGGCGCTTGCCAAGGCGGCCAGGCTTCCGTTGATGTTGGCAGGCGCCGCCCCGCTCGTAAGCGGCGCCTTGCTGGTGGTGCAGGCCTGGTTGCTGGCCAGCGTGCTGGACGCGGCCATCGTTCGCGATGTGCCGCGCCAGGCACTGCTGGCCCCCATTCTGGGCATCGCCGCGCTGATGCTGGTGCGTGCCTGTATTACCTGGGCCGGCGAGCGTGCGGGCGCGGATGCGGCCGAACGCATCAAGCGCCATGTGCGTCAGTCGCTGTTTTCCCGGATGGTTGCCAAGGGGCCGTACTGGAGCCGTGGCAAGGCGTCCGGCGAATTGGCCAGCGCGGTGGTGGACCAGGTCGAGGCGCTGGATGGTTTCTTCGCCAAGTATCTGCCCGCCATGGCGGCCGCCGCGATGTTGCCGGTGGCGTTTTCGGTCTTGTTGCTGCCGGTGGATGTAGTCGCCGGCCTGGTGCTGCTGATCACCGCGCCGCTGATTCCCTTGTTCATGGCCTTGGTGGGGTGGGGCGCGCAAGGCGCCAGCCGCCGCCATCTGCGCGCGTTTGCGCGCTTGTCCGGTTTCTTCGCCGACCGGCTGCGTGGCTTGTCGACGCTGAAGCTCTATGGCCGCGCCGATGCCGAAGCGGCGTCCGTCGTGGCCGCCAGCGACGCGTTGCGTCAGCGCACGATGTCGGTGTTGCGCATTGCGTTCCTGTCGTCGGCCGTGCTGGAATTTTTCGCCGCACTTGGCGTGGCGGGCGTGGCGGTGTACATCGGCCTGACGTATCTGGGCTTTCTGGATGTGCGCTGGTCGCCGCTGACGTTGCAGGCGGGCTTGTTCTGCCTGCTGATGGCGCCGGAAGTCTACGCGCCGCTGCGCCAGTTCGCCGCGCATTATCACGACCGCGCCACGGCCCTTGCCGCCGTGACGCAAATCGCCGTGTTGTTCGATGGCCTGCCGCAAGACGAAACCGTGGCGCAAACGCGTATCGGCCGCGCGGCGGCATCGGCATCATCGGGCGCCGCGTTGGCGCTCACCGGGCTGACGGTAACGGCGCCCGGCAGGGGGCTGGCCGTATTGTCCGACGCAACGCTGCACCTTGCGTCAGGCGAGCATGCCGCCTTGATGGGGCCCAGCGGCATCGGCAAATCCACCCTGATCGAAGCGATTGCGCGGCTGCGCCCCAGCCGGGGTGACATCCGCATCGACGGCATACCGCTGGCCGATTGGGATGAAGCCGGCCTGCGCGGCCGCGTGGCGCTGATCGGACAGAAGCCGCAATTGCTGGCCGGTTCCATCGCCGACAACATCCGCCTGGGTTGCCCGGACGCCGCCGATAGTGACGTGCACGATGCGGCCCGCCGCGCCTGCGTGCTGGAGTTTGCCGACGCCCTGCCGCAAGGCTTGAACACCCCGCTGGGCAGCCGAGGCCATGGCCTGTCGGGCGGGCAGGCGCAGCGCGTGGCATTGGCGCGCTTGTTCCTGCGCGACCCCGGGTTGATCCTGTTGGACGAACCCACCGCGCATCTGGACGACGCCACGCAGTCGCGCGTGCTGGATGAAATTCTTGCGTTCGCAGCGGGGCGCACCTTGCTGCTGGCGACGCACTCGCCCGCCGTGGCGGCCCGCTTTGGCCGGGTGCTGCGCGTGGCGGACGGAAAAGTGGAAGACGCATGAAGAATCTGTTGTTGCTGTTGCCGCTGTACGCGCGTCGAAAAGGCGGGCTTTTACTCGCATTATTTTGTGCGCTGGCCACCGTGGCGGCGGGCGTGGGCCTGCTGGGCGTGTCCGGCTGGTTTTTGACGGGTGCTGCGCTGGCGGGCGCGGGCGGCATGTTCAACCTGTTTGCGCCGTCGGCGCTGGTGCGCGGCTTGTCTTTCCTGCGCATCGTGTCGCGTTATGCCGACCGGGTGGTGGGGCATTCCGCCACCTTGCGCCTGCTGGCCGATCTGCGCGCGACCGTGTTCGGCGCCTTGATCCGGCTAACCCCACGCCAGTTGGCGCGCTATCGCAGCGGCGATCTGGTGGCGCGCATGACGGGCGACGTCGATGCGCTGGATACCGTCTTTCTATTTGTGCTGGCGCCGTTGGCTACGGCCATTCTGGGTGGCGCGGTGCTCACCGCCGTGCTGGGCATGTGGGTGCCGGCCGCCGCGCTGGCGTTTGCGCTGGCGCTGCTGACGGCCTGCGTGCTGGTGCCGTGGTGGTTGTTGCGCGCGGCGCGCAAGCCCGGTGTGGCCGCGCAGGAAAGCGCTGCCGGCTTGCGTGCGGCTGCGTTGGATGCGGTGGACGGCCATGCGGACATGGTGGCGCTGCACGCGCAGGCGCAGACCGCCGCGCATTTTGAACGCCTATGCGAAGCCAGTGCGCAAGCGCGCCGTACCCAGGCGCGCGTGGCGGCGCGCGGGCAATGGTTCCTGCAAGCCGCAGCCGGCATTTCGGTATTGGCGCTGCTGTGGTTCGGGCTGGCGACGCACGAAGCGGGCGGCATCGAAGGGCCGGTGCTGGTGGGCCTGCTGCTGGCGGTCATTGGAATCTTTGAGGTGGCGGGCCCCATCATGCGCGGGGCGTCCCGCATGGGTTCGGCGATGTCGGCGGCGGCGCGTATCCGCGATGTGACGCAAAGCCAACCCGATATGCAAGACCCCATCGCGCCGCTTGCCTTACCGTTGAACGGCGCGCTGGAATTGAACGATGTCAGTTTTCGCTACCCGGCACGCGAGGCGGAACAGGCAGCGGCGGTGTTGGAGGGTATCGACTTGCGCGTGGAACCCGGCGAGCGCGTTGCGATTGTCGGCGCCAGCGGTGCGGGCAAGTCCACGCTGCTGCACCTGATCCTGCGCCTGGAAGACCCGTTAACCGGGCAAGTGCGTTTCGGCGGTTGCAATGCGCGCGATGCGGCGCAAGCCGATTGGCACCGGCGCATCGCGTTGCTATCGCAAGATGCGCCGGTATTCCTGGGCACCTTGCGCACGAATCTGCTGATTGGCGATCCCGATGCCGACGACGCCGCCTTGTGGCGCGCGCTGGACGCCGCCCGGCTGGGGGATTTTGTGCGCGGTCTGCCAGATGGATTGGACACCTGGGCAGGGGAAACTGGTTCGCAATTGTCAGCAGGGCAGGCGCGGCGCTTGTGTCTGGCGCGCGCATTGTTGTCGCCCGCCGCCGTCATCGTGCTGGACGAACCCACCGCCGGGCTGGATGCTGCGGCCCAAGCCGACTTCTTCAATGACCTGGAGGACGCAGTGCGGGGACGCACCGTTATCTTGGCCACGCACGCCGATCTGCCCCCTGGCGCCGTCCACCGTTGCCTGGAACTGCGCAACGGACAATTACATGACTTGTCACAGCAGGCGGCAATCCTGGCTTAAGCGCGGTGGCAAGGTTATAGTTCGCCTTGCTTCAATTCTTCAGGGCCGCCTTCCATGCAGACCGACAACGCCGAGTACATCCGGCGCACCATCCGAAGCGTTCCGGACTGGCCCCAACCCGGCGTCATTTTCCGCGATATCACGCCGGTATTGCAGGACCCGCGTGCGTTCCGGGTGCTGATCGATCTCTTCGTTTACCGCTATATGCGCCAGCGCCTGGATTTGGTGGCGGGCGTGGATGCGCGCGGCTTCATCGTGGGCAGCGTGTTGGCCTATGAACTCAACCTTGGGTTCGTGCCCGTGCGCAAGAAGGGCAAGCTGCCGTTTCGCACGGTGGCCGAGGAATATTCGCTGGAATACGGCAATGCCGCGGTCGAAATGCACACGGATTCCGTGCGCACCGGTCAACGCGTACTGCTGGTGGATGACCTGATCGCAACCGGCGGCACCATGCTGGCCGCCATCAAGCTGCTGCAACGCCTGGGCGCCAATGTGGTCGAGGCCGCGGCGATTATCGATCTGCCCGATCTGGGTGGGTCGGCGAAGGTGGCCGAGACGGGCACGCCGCTCTACACGGTCTGTCAGTACGACGCGGGCACGCCGTAATCCACACCGCGCCTCGCGCGCCTCTCCTCAAGAATCCGACAACCTGGGCTGAATGAAGTCCAGGAACGCCTTGGTTTTTGCGGGCAGCATGCGCGAGGGCAGCAGGGCAAACAGCGGCAGTGGCGTCAAGCTCCAGTCCGGCAGCACGCGCACCAGGCCCGATTGCTTGATGGCGCGTTCCATCGCATCGAACACCAGCAAGGGCGTGATGCCCAGCCCCTGGCTCGCCAGCCGGCCCAGCATGCCCACGTTGTTCGCCGACAAGCGGCCCGACACCTGCACGCGTTCAACCTTGTCGCCCGAATGCAGCATCCAGAATGACGACTCCTCACGCATGGTGGGGCGCAGGCATTCGTGGTGCGTCAGGTCGGCCGGCACGCGCGGTTCGCCGTGGCGCGCCAGGTAGTCGGGCGACGCGTACAGCTGATGCGCCATCAGCACGATCTTGCGCGAGATCAGGCTGGAATCGGGCTGCTGGCCGAAGCGCAGAATCAGGTCGAACGGATTGCTGATGGGGTCGATCGGACGCATGCTCAGATCGAAGTCGCATTCGATATCGGGATGCTGTTCGCGGAATTCGCTGATGACGGCGGGCAGAAATAGCTGCGCCAGACTGGTGGGCAGCGAGATCCGCAGGCGGCCTTTAGGCTGCACCGCCATGTCCAGCAACTGGTCGTGCGCAATGCGCGCTTCTTCCACAATGTGCCGGCAACGTTCGAAGTAGATGGCGCCGGCTTCGGTCAGGTCGATCTTGCGCGTGCTGCGGTTCAAGAGCCGCATGCCAACGCTGCGTTCCAATTCACTGACGCGGCGCGAGAGCGTGGATGTTGGAATATTCAAGGCTTCCGCAGCGTGGCTGAAGTTCTTGCGCTTGGCGACTTCGACAAAGAGCGCGATGTCGTTAAGCTGGATATCCATGGGGCCCTCGAGACTCAAAATTCCATTTCTGGCAGATTTGTATGATAAATGGATTTATTGTCCCGCCAGCAGAAATGTCTATTTCCTTGTGAGGGATAACGCGTTCCCTGGATGGCAAGCTTCACGTTCCGTTACCTAGCTGGCGTGTGGCTGAACGCTGGCAAGGCTTGCGCCGCCTGCGTATACGAGGGGATTGCGCAAGAAACGCGCAGCAAACCTGCATCGCCCGCCGGATACAACGTGCAATTGTCCCATCCGTGCAAATATGTTCACCAAAATAAGGGTTTTTACTAGGCGCGATTCCCCAGATACTTCGTCCCAGCAATCAAACAGTCACATTCGCACTGCCAGCCTGGCAGCAGACGGTGTGCAAGGTTTAGGATGGAGTCATCACAATGAAAGCCCTAGCAACCGCACTCATGGTCACCGCAACCCTAGTGGGTATGTCCGCCGCTCACGCCGATGGCAAGACGCGTGAACAGGTCCAACAAGAACTGCAAGCCGCCAAGGCCGCTGGCCAGGTCACGTTTGGTGAACTGGATTACCCGCCCGCCACCGTGCAGCAAACCGGTCTGACGCGCGACCAGGTTCAGCAAGAGCTGCAAAGCGCCAAGGCCGCTGGCCAGGTCACCACCGCTGAACTGGATTACCCGCCCCGCGCCGCTGTGTCGCAATCCGGCGGCAAGACCCGCGAACAAGTGCGCCAGGAATTGGCTGAAGCCAAGGCTCGCGGCGAATACACCTTCGGTGAACTGGACTACCCGCCCAAGGGCAAGTGAGTTCAAGGGCGCGCGCCCTGACCCGAGGTCACGAGAAACCCCTTGAGACGCCGAGGGGTTTTTTATTGCCGAAGCATCGTGCCGCGCGGTGAGCAGTGTGGCGTTTTTGCTGCATCACTGTTCGCGCCGGGCAACAAGTTCTGTCGGTGAAAGTGGGTGTGGCGAGCAGGCTTTCGCATGCTTGGCGCCCAATTGCGAGCAAAGATTCATATTTGTTTTCAAAGCGTTAACGACGCATTCCCCTTGGTTTCCAGACCGTTGCGCCTGTCAGCGAATCGTCATTATCCCAACCATGGAAAGTAGTTCGTCGAAATCCGTGTTACTTCGGATCGCCGCACGCCGGACACTAGATTTAGTGCAGACGCCGCTTGCTGGTTCGCAGCGGCACGCCAAGGCGGCGTCGACAGGACGGCGCTTTGGCGGATGCCTTTCATCTCGCCATTTTGGGGACTTATATGAAGAAGACGCTATTGGCCGTCGCGTTGCTGGCAGGCTTTGCCGGCGCCGCGCAAGCCGCCGACTCCGTGACGCTGTACGGCTTGATCGACGCCGGTGTCGGCTACGAGCAAGTGAAGTTCAACGGCGTGTCGCAAAGCCGCTTTGGCGGCGTTCAGGGCGTGAGCAGCGGCTCGCGCTTTGGCCTGCGTGGCACGGAAGATCTGGGCGACGGCCTGCGTGCCGTGTTCACGTTGGAAGGCGGCTTCGGCCCCATGAACGGCAAGTCGGCCCAGAACGGCCGCCTGTTTGGCCGTCAAGCCACCGTGGGCCTGGATAGCGATTCCTGGGGCCGTCTGGAATTCGGCCGTCAGACGAACCTGGCGTCGAAGTACTTCGGTTCGATCGACCCGTTCTCGATCAGCTACAACACCGCCAACATGGGTACGACGTTCGGCAGCGCCAACACGATGCGCCTGGACAACATGGTGCTGTATCAAACCCCGAGCCTGGGCGGCTTCAAGGTGGGCGTGGGCTACTCGTTCAGTGCGGATGACACCGTCAGCGACACCACGCAAACCGGCTTCGCCACGGGCAACAACAACCGTGTGCTGACCGCCGGCGTGCAATACGTCAACGGCCCGCTGAACCTGGCCGCCGCTTACGACCGCTTTGACCCGACGAACAATCGTGTCGGCGGCAAGGATTCGGCGCGCATCCAGGAATACATCATCGGTGGTTCGTACGACTTTGAAGTCGTGAAGCTGGCGGCCGCTTTCGGCCAGACGCGTGACGGCTGGTTCGTTGGCCAGAACATGGGCACGACGCCGGAAGGCATGAACAAC
>Ga0256904_1000629_pt1 | contig 12486 bp, 10 predicted proteins | sample MC6MC0742MT_FD_190199 | JGI IMG/M metagenome (GOLD analysis project Ga0256904, IMG submission 190199) | Metatranscriptome of enriched soil aggregate microbial communities from Iowa State University, Ames, United States - MC6-MC0742-MT... | ecosystem: Environmental > Terrestrial > Soil >...
CGCTGCGCAAGCGGATCGATGAAAAGAGGAGACGTTCGATGAAAATTATTAACGCTGGTTGGTGTACGGCATCAAAATCGGTCAGAATATGTAGTTCTGTTCATATGCGAAAGCCACGCCATGTCTGATTCAAGCAAAGCCGGCAAACCGCAGTTCCGCAATATCGGACTGATAGATCTGATTCGCTATCGTCTGCCATTGGCGGCCAAACTCTCCATTCTGCACCGTGTCAGCGGTGGCATCCTGTTCTTGCTTTTGCCTTTCATCCTGTTTTTGCTGGATAAAAGCCTGATGTCGGAAACCTCCTTCGAACATTTCAAAGGTATTGCGTCGCACTGGTTCGTCAAGCTCGTCCTTCTTGGGCTGGTCTGGGCTTATCTCCATCATTTTTGTGCAGGTATTCGCCACCTTTTGATGGATGTGCATATCGGTGTGAACAAGCAGGCCGCGCACAAATCTACTCTCATTGTTTTCGCAATCAGCTTGCCGCTGACCGCACTGGTTGCGCTCAAACTGTTTGGAGCATTCTGATGCCTCAAGATAATATCGGCCCGCATCGTCTTGTCGTTGGCGCACATTATGGCGTCAGGGATTGGCTTGCTCAGCGCATCACGGCCATCGTGATGGCGGTGTACACCTTTGTTTTGCTGGTGGCATTTTTTGCCGCGAGCGACTTCAGTTACGAAGGATGGGCGAGCCTGTTTGCCCAGCAATGGTTCAAGTTGCTGACTTTTGTGACGCTGCTGTCCCTCTTTTATCACGCCTGGGTAGGCGTGCGGAATATCTGGATGGATTACATCAAACCTGTTTCGATACGCCTTACATTGCAGGTTGCCACCATTTTGTGGCTGATCGCTTGTGCCGCCTGGTCGGCACAGATTCTCTGGAGAGCGTAACTTGGCTGCAATCAAAACATCGATTCCTACGCGTCATTTCGATGCGGTGATCGTCGGCGCCGGCGGCTCCGGCATGCGCGCTTCGCTGCAACTGGCCGAAGCTGGCCTCAACGTCGCGGTATTGTCCAAGGTCTTTCCTACGCGTTCGCATACGGTTGCGGCGCAGGGTGGCATTGGTGCTTCGCTTGGCAATATGGCCGAAGATAACTGGTACTGGCATATGTTCGATACCGTCAAGGGCTCGGATTATCTGGGTGACCAGGACGCCATCGAATTCATGTGCCGTGAAGCGCCGAAGGTGGTCTACGAGCTTGAACATTTTGGCTTGCCGTTCGATCGCAATAGCGATGGCACCATTTACCAACGGCCTTTTGGTGGTCACACAGCCAACTTCGGCGAAAAGCCGGTGCAGCGCGCCTGTGCCGCTGCCGACCGTACCGGGCATGCTTTGTTGCATACGCTGTATCAACGCAATGTCCGCGCCAAAACCCATTTTTATGTGGAGTGGATGGCGATCGACCTGATGCGTGATGCAGAAGGTGATGTAATCGGCGTGGTGGCGCTGGAAATGGAAACTGGCAACGTCATGATGCTGGAAGCCAAAACGACCTTGTTCGCAACCGGTGGCGCCGGGCGCATCTGGGCGGCATCGACCAATGCATTTATCAATACCGGTGACGGTATTGGCATGGCGGCACGAGCAGGATTGCCGCTCGAAGATATGGAGTTCTGGCAGTTCCATCCAACCGGTGTAGCCGGTGCAGGTGTATTGATTACCGAAGGCGTGCGCGGCGAGGGCGGCATTCTGGTCAATAGTCAGGGTGAGCGCTTCATGGAGCGTTATGCACCGACCCTGAAGGATCTGGCGCCACGTGATTTCGTCTCACGCTCGATGGATCAGGAAATCAAGGAAGGACGAGGCGTCGGTCCAAACAAGGATCATGTGATGCTCGATCTGCGTCATATCGGTGCCGATACGATCCGCAAGCGCCTGCCATCCATCCTCGAGATCGCGCACAAGTTCGCCAACGTCGATGCAACGCGTGAACCGATCCCGGTTGTGCCGACGATTCACTATCAAATGGGCGGTATCCCAACCAATATCCATGGTCAGGTAGTAGAGCCACGCAACGGCAATCCGAACCACGTGGTTAATGGCCTCTATGCCATCGGCGAATGTGCTTGCGTATCCGTGCATGGTGCCAATCGTCTCGGTACCAACTCGCTGCTTGATCTGATCGTGTTCGGTCGCGCGGCGGGCAACCACATTGTCGCGAGCAATCTGCGCAAACGTTTGCATAAACCATTGCCGGCCGATGCGGCCGATCTGGCTTTGTCGCGTCTTTCGCATCTCGAACACAGCACGGGCAGTGAACGCGTGCAGGATGTGGCCAACGATATTCGCTCGACGATGCAGCATCACTGTGGCGTGTTCCGTACGGACGAGCTGCTGCAGGGCGGCGTCAAGAAAATCATGGAACTGGATGAGCGCCGCAAGCATGTCTCGTTCAAGGACAAGTCGCGCGTCTTCAATACGGCACGTATCGAAGCGCTGGAACTCGACAACCTGATCGAGACCGCCAAGGCAACAATTACTTCTGCCGCCGCCCGTCATGAGTCGCGCGGCGCGCATGCACATCGCGATTATGAAAAACGCGATGATGAAAACTGGATGAAGCACACCCTGTATTACTCAGAGGGCAATCGTCTCGACTACAAACCGGTCGTGACCAAGCCACTCACGGTGGAAACATTCAAGCCGAAACCACGTACTTTCTAAAGGTCAGAACATGGCACGTACGCTCAGACTTCAGATCTACCGCTATGATCCTGACAAGGATGCCAAACCGTACATGCAGGATGTCACGGTGGAATTGCAGGATCACGACAAGATGCTGCTCGATGCCTTACAACGTATCAAGGCATCGGTTGATGATTCGTTGGCCCTTCGTCGCTCCTGCCGCGAAGGCGTATGCGGCTCCGATGCGATGAACATCAACGGCAAGAATGGATTGGCCTGCACCACGAACCTGAACGAATTGACGGAGCCGATCATTTTGCGACCGTTGCCCGGCTTGCCGGTGATCCGCGATCTGATCGTCGACATGACGCAATTCTTCAAACAATACGATTCGATCAAGCCGTATCTGATTAACGATACAATCCCTCCTGAGAAGGAGCGCCTGCAGTCGCCCGCCGAGCGGGAAGAGTTGGATGGGCTGTACGAATGTATACTGTGCGCATGCTGCTCGACGTCCTGCCCATCGTTTTGGTGGAATCCGGACAAGTTCGTCGGTCCTGCAGGATTGCTGCAGGCTTATCGTTTCATTGCGGATAGCCGCGATCACGCGACCGGCGAACGGCTCGATAATCTGGAAGATCCGTATCGACTGTTCCGGTGCCACACCATCATGAATTGCGTCGATGTGTGTCCTAAGGGACTGAACCCGACGCGGGCAATTGGCAAGATCAAGGAATTGATGGTTCGCCGTACTGTATAGTCGCGACCTCTCCGCATTGATAACAGGAGCGATCATGTCATTGACCCACCAAGCCGATCCTGTAAAACGCGCCCGACTGCGCTGGCGAGGTCGTCGGGGCCTGCTGGAGAACGATCTGATTGTGACCCGATTTCTCGATAGTTACGAGGAGTCGCTGACGGACGAAGAGGTAGAGGCATTCTCCATTTTGATGGAATTGCCGGACAACGATTTATTGAATCTGCTGCTTGCACGCAATGAGCCGGAAGGTGAGGTCGATCTTCCGCACGTGCATGCGCTGCTGGAAAAAATGCGAGCTGCATGACATTGCAAGCATTTTTGAATTTGTGATTTCCCTGAAATCGCCCCTTGTTATGAGAAGGAATAGCTATGCCACAAGCACAATCTGACACCAAAGCCACACTGTCGTTTTCTGACGGTTCGCCATCGGTGGAGCTGCCGATCTACAAGGGAAGTCTCGGTCCTGATGTGATCGATATCCGCAAACTCTACGGTAGCACTGGCATGTTCAGCTACGATCCGGGCTTCATGTCGACGGCATCGTGCGATTCGAGCATTACTTTTATTGATGGCGACAAGGGTGAGTTGCTCTATCGCGGTTATCCGATCGAGCAACTGGCGGTCAACTGTGACTTCATGGATGCAAGCTATTTGCTGCTCAAGGGAGACCTGCCTTCCGCTGCCGAGAAAAAGGATTTTGTCGGCACCGTCAAGAAGCACACCTTGCTGCACGAACAGATGCAGTTCTTCTTCCGCGGTTTTCGTCGCGACGCGCATCCGATGTCGGTGTTGGTTGGTACCGTCGGTGCGCTGGCGTCGTTCTACCATGACGCACTGGATATCAGCGATGCACATCACCGCGAGCTATCGGCGATTCGTCTGATCGCCAAAATGCCGACGCTGGTTGCGATGTCGTACAAGTATTCGGTGGGTCATCCATTCGTTTATCCGCGCAACGATTTGTCGTACACGGCGAACTTCATGCACATGATGTTTTCGACGCCGACTGAGGAATATCGAATTAACGATGTGCTGGTACGTGCCCTCGATCGTATTCTGCTCCTGCATGCAGATCATGAACAGAATGCGTCGACCTCGACCGTTCGTCTGGCTGGTTCATCGGGCGCCAATCCGTTCGGTTGTATCGCCGCAGGTATTGCCTGTTTGTGGGGACCTGCACATGGTGGCGCTAACGAAGCCGCACTGAATATGTTGAAGGAAATCGGCACGGTCGACCGTATTCCGGAATTCCTCGAAAAAGCCAAGGATAAGAATTCTGGCTTCAAGCTGATGGGTTTCGGTCACCGCGTCTACAAGAACTTCGATCCGCGTGCCAAGCTGATGCGCGAAACCTGCTACGAAGTTTTGAATGAACTGGGATTGCACGACGATCCGTTGTTCAAACTGGCCATGGAACTGGAGCGTATTGCGCTGGAAGATGAATACTTTGTTTCGCGCAAACTGTATCCGAACGTCGATTTCTATTCGGGTATCGTGCAGTCGGCATTGGGCATTCCCGTCCAGTTGTTTACCGGTATCTTCGCGATGGCGCGTACTGTCGGCTGGGTTGCTCAGTGGAATGAAATGATTTCCGATCCTGAGCAAAAAATCGGTCGTCCTCGCCAGCTGTTCATTGGCGAAAAACATCGCGACGTTCCAACGGATCGTTGATTTTATGAAAAGTAAGGGTGGCGTCAGGCACGCTACCCGATTTGCAGTTAAGCTTTTGTAATCGCATTAATTATGTAATTAGTCCTTCCCCACAACTTGATGTGCAATCCGCTAACCGGTCAGGCCGTGTCGCGGAAGGTTGAATAACCCGCTAATCTCGCGAAACGCGAAGAAAGGTGAGCAACAGATGATGCAGCAGTCGATCTCCAATTCCTATTTGTTCGGAGGGAATGCGCCGTACGTTGAAGAACTGTACGAGGCATATCTCGACAATCCCGGCTCCGTTCCTGATAACTGGCGCGCGTATTTTGACGCCATGCAGCATATCCCTGCGGTCGATGGTTCAGCACGCCCCGATGTGGCGCATGCTTCCGTTATTGCATCCTTTGCAGAGCGGGCCAAGCATGGACCGATCCGTACGGTTACGGCCGCTGCCGATCCGGAGATGGAGCGCAAGCGCGTCGCTGTTGCGCAGTTAATCGCCGCTTATCGGGTGCTTGGTAACAACTGGGCCAATCTCGATCCTCTGCAACGCCAGGAACGTCCTTCCATTCCGCAGCTGGAGCCGTCGTATTACGGCTTTACCGACGCGGACATGGACATCGTGTTCAATGTCAGCAATACCTATTTCGGTACTGAAAATGCATCGTTGCGCGACCTGCTCAACGCGCTGCGTGACACCTATTGCCGGTCGATCGGACCGGAATTCATGTACATCAGTGATCCGAAGCCAAAGTTATGGTTGCAGGAAAAATTCGAATCCATTCGTTCCCAGCCCGTGTTCACTGCCGAGAAGAAAAAGCACATTCTCGAACGCCTGACCGCAGCAGAAGGTCTGGAACGCTATCTACACACCAAGTACGTCGGACAAAAGCGTTTCTCGCTCGAGGGTAGCGAGAGCTTCATTGCCGCACTGGATGAGGTGATTCAGCGTGGTGGCGAAAAGGGCGTGCAGGAAATCGTGGTCGGCATGGCGCACCGTGGCCGCCTTAACGTACTCGTCAATATTCTGGGGAAAACGCCGCAGGAACTATTTGCCGAATTCGAAGGCCGTCATGGTGATGATCTACCGTCGGGTGACGTCAAGTATCACCAGGGTTTTTCATCGGATATCAGCACGCCAGGCGGCCCGGTACATATCTCGCTCGCGTTCAATCCGTCTCACCTTGAAATCGTCAATCCGGTGGTTGAAGGTTCTGTGCGCGCACGAATTGAACGTCGCGGCGCCAATGATCCGTCGCAGCAGGTTTTGCCTGTTCTGATCCACGGCGATGCTGCTTTTGCCGGTCAGGGCGTGGTCATGGAAACGCTGAATCTGGCACAGACGCGTGGATACGGTACCGGCGGTACGGTTCACATCATTATCAATAACCAGATCGGTTTCACCACCTCGGATCCACGCGATTCGCGTTCGACGCTGTATTGCTCGGATGTGGCGAAGATGATCGAAGCACCGGTCTTGCACGTCAACGGTGATGATCCCGAAGCAGTAGTGCTGGCCGCCCAGATCGCACTGGATTACCGCCTCGAGTTCCGCAAGGACATCGTGGTCGATATCATCTGCTATCGCAAATTGGGCCACAACGAACAGGACACGCCGGCGCTAACCCAGCCTCTGATGTACAAGCGAATCGCGCAATTGCCGGGTACGCGCAAGCTGTACGCAGACAAGTTGCTCGCGCAAGGTGCCATTCAGGAAGACGGCGGCGACGAGCTGGTCAAGGCATTCCGTGATGCAATGGATGCAGGCAAGCACACGGTTGACCCTGTTATTTCCAACTTCAAGAGCAAATATGCAGTCGACTGGCTGCCGTTCCTGAATCGCAAATGGACGGACGCAGCCGATACGGCGGTCCCACTGACCGAGCTGAAACGTCTATCCGAGCGCATTGTCACGTTGCCGGAAAACTTCAAGGTCCATCCGCTGGTTGAGAAAGTGCTGGAAGATCGCCGTGCCATGGGCAAGGGCGAGCTGAATCTCGACTGGGGTATGGCGGAACATCTGGCATACGCCTCACTGGTCAGTTCTGGCTATGCCGTACGCCTGACCGGTCAGGATTCCGGTCGGGGTACCTTCGTGCATCGTCATGCGATTCTGCATGACCAGAATCGTGAACGCTGGGATGCCGGCACTTACTGCCCACTGCAAAATGTCTCCGATCAGCAGGCGTGGTTCCGTGTCATTGATTCTGTTCTGTCGGAAGAAGCGGTACTGGCATTCGAGTACGGGTATTCGACCGCTGAGCCGAATACCCTTGTGGCTTGGGAAGCGCAATTCGGTGACTTCGTCAACGGTGCGCAAGTCGTGATCGATCAGTTCATCAGCTCTGGCGAGGTCAAATGGGGCCGCGTGTCCGGTTTGGTCATGATGCTGCCGCACGGGTATGAAGGGCAGGGGCCTGAGCACTCGTCGGCTCGTCCCGAGCGTTTCCTGCAACTGTGCGCCGACAACAACATGCAGGTCGTTCAGCCTACGACTGCTGCGCAGATTTTCCATCTGTTGCGTCGTCAGATGATCCGTTTGTTCCGCAAACCGTTGGTAATCCTGACGCCGAAGTCGCTGTTGCGTAACAAGGATGCAGGATCGCCTTTGTCCGATCTGGCAAAGGGTTCTTTCCAGACCGTGATTGGTGAAGTCGACGAGAAGATTGATCCGAAAAAAGTCAAACGTGTGATCGCCTGCTCTGGTCGTGTTTACTACGACCTCGTCGCTGCACGCAAGGAGCGCAATCAAAGCGATATCGCCATCATTCGTGTTGAACAGCTGTATCCATTCCCACACAAATCGTTCGCCGCAGAGTTGCGTAAATTCCCGAACCTGAATGAGCTGGTCTGGGCGCAGGATGAGCCGCAGAACCAGGGCGCATGGTTCCAGATTCAGCACAACATTCTGGAAAACATGGCGGATGGCCAGAAGCTGGCGTACGCCGGTCGTCCTGCCAGTGCATCGCCTGCGGTCGGTTATTACGACAAGCACTACGCACAACAAAAAGCATTGATCGAAGCGGCTTTTACCAAGCTCAAAGGCTTTGTACAAACCAAGTAAAGACCCTGCAGCAAGCTGGATGCCGGCTTGCTGTATGAACAACCCGAAACGGAGAGTTAAATGGCAATTTTAGAGGTGAAAGTTCCGCAGTTGTCGGAATCGGTTGCAGAGGCAACGCTGCTGCAATGGCATAAAAAAGTCGGCGAAGCCGTCGCACGTGACGAGAATCTGATCGATATTGAAACCGACAAGGTTGTGCTTGAGTTGCCGGCACTCTCGGCTGGCGTGATCAAGGAAATTCTCAAGGACGATAACGCGACGGTGACAGCCGGCGAGATCATTGCCCTGATCGATACCGAAGGCTCGCCAGCAGAGAAGTCGGCGGCGCCTGCAGAGAAAAAGGCAGAACCCGAAGCCAAACCAGCGGAAGAAGCGCCCCCGGCGCGTCCGATTGAAAGCAAGTCTTCTGCAGGCGTCGCGATGCCAGCGGCTGCCAAGATGCTGTCGGAGAACAATCTCGCCGCGAGCGATGTGCAAGGTAGTGGCAAGGATGGTCGTGTCACCAAAGGCGACGTGATCAATCAGCTTGAGAAAAAGCCTGCAGCAGCTGAACCAGTTGCCGCTTCCGCAGCCAAGCCAAGTCTGCCGCAAGTGCCTGTGCCAGTAAATCCTGCATTGCAGAATCGTCCGGAAGAGCGGGTGCCGATGAGCCGCTTGCGCGCACGTATTGCGGAGCGTCTGTTGCAGTCCCAATCGAGCAACGCGATTCTGACGACCTTCAATGAAGTCAATATGCAGCCGGTCATTGATCTGCGCACCAAGTATCGCGACAAGTTTGAGAAGGAGCATGGCGTCAAGCTTGGTTTCATGTCGTTCTTCGTCAAGGCTGCTGTTGCCGCTCTAAAAAAATATCCGATCATCAACGCGTCTGTGGATGGCAACGATATCGTCTATCACGGTTACTTCGACATTGGTATCGCGGTCGGTTCGCCACGCGGTCTGGTGGTGCCGATTCTGCGCGATGTCGACCAGATGAGCATTGCCGAAATCGAGAAGAAGATCGGTGAATTTGGTGCCAAGGCCAAAGATGGCAAATTGACGCTCGATGACCTGACTGGCGGTACGTTCTCGATTTCCAACGGCGGTATTTTTGGCTCGATGCTGTCGACTCCAATCATTAATCCACCGCAATCGGCGATTCTTGGCATTCATGCCACCAAGGATCGTGCCGTGGTGGAAGATGGTCAGATCGTGATTCGTCCGATGAACTATCTTGCCTTGTCATACGACCACCGCATCATCGATGGCCGTGAGGCCGTGCTCGGCCTGGTTGCGATGAAAGAAGCGCTGGAAGATCCGGCGCGTCTGTTGCTGGATCTCTGATAACGATAAGGAGCGCACCTGAAGGTGCGCTCCATGCAGGAGTCAAGGTATGTCAAAGAATTTTGATGTGGTTGTGATCGGCGGCGGTCCAGGTGGTTACATTGCAGCGATTCGTGCTGCGCAACTTGGTTTGTCTGTCGCCTGTATCGACGAATGGAAAAATGAAAAAGGCGGACCAGCGCCGGGTGGAACATGTACCAATGTGGGCTGTATTCCATCCAAGGCATTGCTGCAGTCGTCAGAACATTTTGAGCATGCCGGACATGCGTTTGCGGATCACGGTATTGAAGTCAAGTCGCTGACCCTGAATTTGAAGACCATGCTGGCGCGCAAGAATAGCGTGGTCAAACAGAATAACGACGGCATTTTGTATCTCTTCAAAAAGAACAAGGTGACGTTCTTCCACGGTCGTGGCTCCTTCGTTAAATCCGATGGTGACGGACACTCGATTCATGTTGCAGGTGCAACGGAAGAAAGTATCGTCGCTAGGCACGTGGTAATCGCGACCGGCTCGGTACCACGTGCTTTGCCGGATACGCCATTCGATGAAAAACTCGTATTGTCGAATGCAGGTGCACTGGCTTTGCAGGATGTGCCGAAGCGACTGGGCATCATTGGTGCCGGCGTCATTGGTCTTGAAATGGGCAGTGTCTGGCGTCGCCTTGGAGCTGAAGTAAAAATACTCGAGGCGTTGCCGACTTTGCTCGGCGCAGCCGATACGCAAGTCGCTGCGGAAGCAGGCAAGCAGTTTGCCAAGCAAGGCCTGGGGATTGAATTGGGCGTCAAAATTGGCGGCATCAAGGTTGGAAAGAATGATGTCACGATCGAATACGCCGATGCAAAAGGTGGTGCGCAGAAAGAAAGTTTTGACCGTCTGATCGTATCGATCGGACGTATCCCGAATACCGAAGGCCTCAATGCGCAGGATGCTGGACTGAAGCTGGATGAGCGCGGCTTTGTGACGGTGGATGGCGATTGCAAAACGAATCTGCCAAACGTATGGGCAGTGGGCGACGTCGTGCGCGGACCAATGCTGGCGCATAAGGCGGAAGAAGAAGGTGTCGCGGTTGCTGAACGAATTGCCGGGCAACATGGTCATGTGAACTTCAACACGATTCCATGGGTCATCTATACTTCACCCGAGATCGCTTGGGTTGGCAAGACCGAGCAACAGCTCAAGGAAGCCAAGGTGGATTACAAGACCGGTTCGTTTCCGTTTCTTGCCAACGGTCGAGCGCGGGCATTGGGGGATACGACGGGTTTCGTCAAGTTTATTGCGGATGCAAAATCGGATGAGATTCTTGGCGTGCATATCATCGGTCCGAATGCATCCGAGTTGATTTCCGAGGCGGTGGTGGCAATGGAGTTCCGTGCCTCGTCAGAAGATATCGCGCGTATCTGTCATGCGCATCCATCATTGTCGGAGGCCGTGAAAGAAGCAGCATTGGCTGTCGATAAACGGTCTTTGAATTTTTAGGAGTTTCTCATGTGGCGCTACGCCGGTTTGTTGGCCCCTTTGTTGTTGATCGGCTGCGCCAGTACTGGCCCGAATAATGGTCAGGTCTACATCGCATCGGCTGAGAATGGTCAGGAATTTCCTGGAGCCAGCTGCACTGTGTTGAACAATGCACAAAGCTGGAACATTGTGACGCCAACGACTTTGTCGATTGGCAGCGCAAACGGCGAGTTGCGTGTGGTCTGCAACCGTCTCGGTTATCGGACTTCGGAAGTCCGTCTGCCACCGATTGGCCGTTCTGGCTCGAACGTCGGCGTTGGTCTGGGCGGTGGCACGGGTGCTGTTGGTTTGGGGCTGGGTTTCAGTCTGCCAGTCAGCTCGAGTGGCGGATATTATCCACCGCGTATCATCGTGAACATGAATCGACTCTAAGTAGTAGCGTGTGACATCCATGGGCGAGCGATGACTCGCCCATTTTTTTGTCTGCGGGATAATGCAGGGTACGGAAAATAATTATAAGTAATTAAGAGTGATGATCGGAGGAGATTGATGGCCATGAATGTGGCTGAGTTTTACGAACATACCTTGTCGGAGCGTGGCTTTACAGCGGATGAAGCACAACAACGTGCGGTCGATCGTTTGCAGCAGGCATACGACGAATGGGTAGTGTTCAATAGCAAACGTCAAAACGTCTTTATGCGGATTCTGCGTGATCCGCCCGTGCCGCGTGGCCTGTATATGTGGGGTGGCGTCGGTCGTGGCAAATCATTTTTGATGGATAGCTTTTATTCGGTGGTGCCGCTCGAAAAGAAAACGCGCGTGCATTTCCACGAATTCATGCGTAGCGTGCATCGCCAGCTGGATGAGCTGAAAAATATCGCTGACCCACTGGAGGAAGTCGCCAAGCGTGTCGCAAAGAAGTATCGACTGATCTGTTTTGATGAGTTTCATGTCACCGATATTGCGGACGCCATGATTCTCTACAATTTGCTCAAAGCGCTGTTTGCACATGGCGTCTCTTTCATTGTTACTTCAAATTTCGAGCCGAGCACCTTGTATCCTGATGGCTTGCATCGGGATCGCGTTCTGCCGGCCATTGATTTGCTGAAAGAAAAGCTCGACATCATGAATGTCGATGGCGGACTTGATTATCGAAAGCGTGCGTTGAGCCAGGTTGCGGCTTATCATGTGCCGCTCGATGCGCAGGCTTCGGAAGCATTGCGTGCAGCATTTATGCGTATTGCCGAAGTTGCGGATGAGGATCCGGCTGTCAATATCGAGGGCCGTGAAGTGCGTGCCTTGCGCCGGGCCGGCGGTGTAATATGGTTTGACTTCAAGACTTTGTGCGGTGGTCCGCGCTCGCAAAACGACTATCTGGAACTGGCAACACGCTTCCACACCCTGATTTTGTCGGATGTGCCAGCGATTTCTGCCTCGATGTCATCCGAAGCACGCCGCTTTATCTGGCTGATCGACGTGCTCTACGACCACAAGATCAAGTTGTTAATCTCCGCGGCTGTGCCAATGGACGAGTTGTATACCGTCGGTTCCTTGTCGATGGAATTTCAGCGCACATTGTCGCGACTGATCGAG
>Ga0256904_1000648_pt1 | contig 12240 bp, 10 predicted proteins | sample MC6MC0742MT_FD_190199 | JGI IMG/M metagenome (GOLD analysis project Ga0256904, IMG submission 190199) | Metatranscriptome of enriched soil aggregate microbial communities from Iowa State University, Ames, United States - MC6-MC0742-MT... | ecosystem: Environmental > Terrestrial > Soil >...
GTGCCCGCACGCTTGAACCCATTTCTCCGCTCGATTTTGAACATCTGGTGAAGCAGTTCGAAGATTCATTTGCCGAAGGCGCGCCCGTTTCAGAAGCAGCACAGCGCTTTGAAGGACTGCTGCGCGAAGCCTTGCCACAAGACGAAGCCGATGCCGTGTTTGAAGAGCGCGTTCAGCCGCAGCTCGTTCAGGAATCCGTCTGGGTACAGCTTGCGAGACTGCCGGTCGAGAGCCTGCAGGCCTATCTCGCCGATCAGCATCCACAGATCATCGCCTATATCGTCTCCAAACTGCCGTCGGATCTCGCCGCCCGCATGTTTGTAGGCCTGCCGCCACAGCTGCGCAGTGCCGTCGTGCAGCGCTCGCTGCATATTGGCAATGTTGCGCCAGCTGCAGCCGATCTTCTGGAAGATGTATTGCGTCGCGATCTGCTTGGCCGCAGCGATGCAGGCCCGGTCAAAGCCCATCACGGACAGATCGCCAACATCTTCAACCAGCTCGACCGACAGGAGATGGAAGAGCTCATGTCGAGCCTCAAAGATCTCAGCCAGGACGACATCGCGCGCATCAAGGCGAAGCTCTTCAACTTTGAAGATGTGGAACGCCTCTCGCAGCGTGCCCGTCTTCTGCTGTTTGATGAAGTCCAGACCGAACAGATCGCAACCGCTTTGCGGGGTGCCGATGCGTCGCTTCAGGAAATGGTGCTGTCCTCGCTTTCCACGCGCGGTCGCCGCATGGTCGAAAGCGAACTGGCAGCCGAACAAGGCAACATCACCAGCCAGAACATCGCAGACGCACGGCGCGCAATTGCACGCATCGCCATCGATCTTTCAGAGCGCGGTATCATCACCCTCGATTCAGGCGAAGACCCGAATTAGAGCGCCAATCTGATTGGATCAAATCGGCGCTCTGATCATCTGTTTTAACGCGCATCCTTGTCCGAAAACCGTTGCACACTTTTCGGGATGCGCTCTAATCTTGCGTGTGACATATGTCCGACGATACCGATAAAGAGAGCAAAACCGAGGACGCGACCGAGAAGAAGATCCGCGACGCATTGGACAAGGGCAACATGCCCTTCTCTCGCGAAACGCCGATCCTCGCTGGTATCGCGTCCTTTCTGGTGATTGCAGTCTTCGTCGCGGCACCCGCAACAACCAAACTGGCTGTCTTCTTGCGCGAACTGATGGACCGTCCAGAAGATTGGACCCTTAACAGCGCAGAAGATGCAAGCCATCTGTTTGGCATTCTGGCGCTGTCTGTCGGTGCAGCTCTCATTCCGGTCTTCATCATCATTCCACTTGCGGGCATTGCTGCATCCGCCTTCCAGAATGCACCGCGATTTGTCGGTGAGCGTATTCGCCCACAAGCATCGCGCATTTCCCTGCTCAAAGGCTGTTCGCGCATTTTCGTTCGCGCTGGTCAGGTCGAGTTTCTCAAATCATTGGCGAAATTCATTGCCGCAAGTGTGATCGTGTTCTTTGTCTTCTTCAAAGGCAACAATCTCTTCACCGAAGCGGTAGCGACCGACCCAAGCGCATTACCCGAGTTTCTGCGTGAAAATCTGGTGCGGCTTCTGGTGGCCAATGTCCTCGCGATCACCGCGATTGCCGGCTTCGACCTTGCATGGTCGCGCATTCACTGGAAGCAGGAACTGCGCATGACCAAGCAGGAAGTGAAGGACGAGCTCAAGCAGTCGGAAGGCGATCCACTGGTTAAAGCACGCCTGCGCTCGCTGGGGCGAGACCGCGCCCGGCGCCGCATGATTAACGCAGTTCCAACTGCCACGTTGATTGTCGCAAATCCGACCCATTTTTCTGTAGCACTACGCTATCGACCCAATGAAGATGCAGCGCCAATCGTTGTTGCAAAAGGACAAGATCTCATCGCGCTCAAGATAAGAGAAATAGCGACCGCAAATTCCATTCCAGTATTTGAGGATGTACAATTGGCACGCGCCCTCTATAAGCAGGTGAATGTCGACCAGATGATCGCACCTGAATTCTATAAAGCGGTCGCCGAACTGATCCGCGTCATCAATGCCCGGCATGCTATACGATGATAGGTTTTCAGATGACTTTAGAATATTCTAATATATTATCAGTCTGTTCTTACCGATCGGCGGTGACACGATGAAGAGCCTTCAATTCTCAAACGAACGCGAGGCAATCATTGCCGAAAACATCCGCGAAGTCGTTGCTGAACTTCGACTGGTTGACCCTGCCGATTATATCGCTTTCATCCGCTGCGAGTTGTTTGCAAACATTGCCGACATTGTTGCTTCGGCGACCGAACTATATTTCTTCCCTGGTACGCTTGAACTGGGCCATGGTGGCGAATTTCACTGCGACTGGTTCAGCGCCCCCTCCATCGTTCTCGACATGGAGTTCCGCAACAAGGGTGTTTATGCCTATTTCCGGCTGACGCTTTCAGGCAAGACGGCGAGCGTTGAGCTCAGCCATATTGTATTTGAAAACCCGGATGATGACCCTGCGCAGAATACGACCCGACTGATCGACGCGATCGACAGTGCCCGGCTTCCATTGCGGAAAACTGCTTAGAGCGCCGCGCGCCCTTCCGGGCGCACAAAGGTTGATCTAACACTTTATATTTAAAACATAATTTTATATTGCAGCGGTTCCAGTTAAGACTGAAACGTTGGAACCGCTGTAACTGTTGGTTTTTACGCATTGTCCAACGCAAAACCGCTTCGCACTTTTGCTGGCAATGATCCAGCCAGCACAAAAACACCAGACGCTTGTGGCATCCGGTGTTAAAAATTCATCATCAATTGCAGCATTACATCAAATGAGCGACTTCAGGCATTTCGATAATGCCGAGTGAAAGCGCCGTCGCTACCGCGGACGTCCGGTTCGAACAATTGAGCTTGATCTTCGCATTCTGAAGGTAGGTCACCACTGTCCAGCGCGCGATACTGAGAATTTCAGCAATTTCACCATCTGTCTTGCCGTTTGCGGCCCAACGTAAGCAGTCGATCTCGCGCGGCGTCAGAAGCGATGCTACAGGCTTTGTCTGCTCACAACCGCACAACGTGTTGTGAATGATGCCGGAAACACTGAGCAGGCGCGGGCGCATCTTGGAAATAAACTGGTCACGCGCTTCGTCTTCACCCCGTTCAAAACAAAACAACGTACAGCCGGCCGCGCCGTTTGTATTGCGTGCGGAAACAGCGATAAACACATTACCAAGGCCGTGCTTTTCGGCATCCTGCATCATTTCTGCAATATCAGGGCAAGCATTCGCATCTTCCTTGAGATCACGGACGATGCCACTTGTATCATTCCGGAAATACGGGGCGTCCTCCTGAAAAATAGGATCAATGACAAAATAGTTCTTTGTCGAGTATCGCGTCGCCCAGCTGGAAGGAAACGTCATCACAACTGTCAGATCCGATGAGTTTATCTTCGTGCAATCACCCATACGCCCGCGATAGGTATGCATAATATAACGGCATCCGATTTCATCCCGGATACGCGTTAAAAGCGCCAATGTGTCGCCCTGAAAAGATGTGCCAAAAAAGGTCTTTTTAAAATTCGGAAAATGAATCAAGTCGAGAGTCATTGTATAATATCCTTGGTAATAAAGCACGAAACGAGCTTCATCTGGCGCCACAAAATATCGGTGGCGAATCGGCTTCGTCGGGCCTTCAATCACTTATCAGTCACATAAAAAATGGGCCGCTATGCAACCCGCAATAAATTGATTGCTATGTATTACACACAAGAACCGTGTCGAAAAAAGGCTCTTGCAAGTGAAAATTACGTTACCAATGAAATTTCCGCAAAACTATTTCTTAGCTTTCAGGGGGAATGTTCTGTTTTGAAACATTCCGACATTTACTTCCGTAAGCCCTAAAGAAGAAGTCGAGCGCGTTTTCGACATTCTTGATAATAGTTTCTTCTGATGGCGGTTCACTCAAGACGCCAAAAAGGCGTGGTCGATAGAGACCAGACAGAAACAGGTCCGTCAGCTGATAGGCCTTTTCCAGCGGGTCAAACGGTTCAAGCTCGCCTGCCTCAATCATTCGGGACAGGAAGTCCGCCATGATCAGATGGCTGCGCTTCGGACCACGTTCATAAAAGCGCGCCGACAATTCCGGCTTGCGTTCACTGACCCCAAGAATGATACGCTGCGCACGGATCGCCGTTGTCGATGTAATAAGTGTAACCAGGGTTACCCCGAAGTCAGCCAGTTCTTCTCGCGTGGAGAAACCTTTGTCGATCTTGGCGACCATCTTGCTGAAAGTCGTCATGCGGTAATGCTCGCACAGAGCGACGAACAGATCTTCCTTGCTGTTGAAGTAAACGTAAATCGTACCCTTGGACACGCCAGCTTCACGCGTGATATCGTTCATGCTGGCAGCGTCAAACCCCATACGCAGAAAGACGTTCTGCGCGCCTTCAAGAATTTGCTGACGCTTGATTGGATCTTGTCCGGCGGCAAGGCGTGTACGCCCACTTTCCGCATCAGGTTCGCACACGAACGCGTCAGTGTCGCTGCCTTCTGCAGCAACATCAGCACCTTCACATATGCGGTATTCACGATTCATTGTACAAAACTCGCATTTTTTTCGAACCAAGCGGTTCGATGTCACTTGATATGGGCAACTTATTGCTCTAAGTCAACATCGAACCAAGCGGTTCGTTGAAGCGGTTATACAGAAAGTTTGCCTTATGTCCGCCCCCAAGTCTGTTGATACGGCTGATATCCGTCCATTCCCTACCCCTGCTGGCCCAACCCCTGGTCAGGGAGAACAGTCCAGAGTGAACGCCGAACCCTTGGGTGAACGGCCCGCTCCGCAGACTGCTCCGGATACGGCAGCACCAAGCGCCCCGCCTGCTGACGCAAAGGGCGGCAAGAAAAAAGGCTTCGGAAAGCGCGTTCTGCTTCCGGGCATTCTTATTGCCGCTGTTGCTGGCGGCCTTTGGTATGGTTATGACTGGTGGACCGTTGGCCGCTTCATGGTTTCAACGGACGACGCTTATGTGCAGGGCGACATTGCTTCGATTGCACCGAAAGTCACCGGCTATATCGAAAACATTCCAGTTGTCGCTAACCAGCACGTTAAAGCTGGCGATGTGATCTTCCAGCTCGATGCTGGCGATTATCAGATCGCGCTCGACGATGCGGAAGCCAAGCTCAACACGCAGAAGCAGACACTTGCACGCATCAATGCGCAGGTTGACGCTTCAAAGGCGAGTTTGCAGCAGGCGCAGGCCGACGAACAGGCTTCGCAGGCCGTTCTGAAGAACGCCGAAAGCACCATGGTCCGAATTCAGAAGCTGCATGATACGCGCTTCTCTGCACAGTCCGAACTCGACAACGCACAGTCAGCGCTCGATCAGGCCAAGGCAAAGCTTGCCGGTTCGAATGCGCAGATCGCTTCGGCAAATGCGAATATCGAAGTGCTGAATGCGCAGTATAAGGAAGCGGAAAGCACCATGCGTTCGCTGGAGCTCGCCCGCGACAAGGCTGCACGCGACCTCAACTTCACCACCCTGCGCGCACCTTTTGACGGTGTTGTCGGCAATCTTTCCGGCAAGAAGGGCGATCTCGTTTCGGCTGGCCAGAAGATTGCAGCGCTCGTTCCTGTGAACGCGCTCTATATCGATGCCAACTTCAAGGAAACGCAGCTCGGCCACATCAAAACCGGCGAAACCGCACGTATCTATGTTGATGCCATCGACGGCCCTTACTTTGAAGGCAAGGTCGCATCGGTTGCTCCGGCATCGGGCGCTGTGTTCTCGCTGCTGCCACCTGAAAATGCGACGGGTAACTTCACCAAGATCGTTCAGCGTGTTCCGGTTCGTATCATGATCCCACAGGACGCGCTCGATTCCGGCAAAATCCGTGCAGGTCTCAGCGTGACGGTCGATGTGGACACCCGCACCGCACCGGAAGACAAGGCCAATTAAGGGCTAACTAAAGAAGCAATTGCGTTTGAGGGCGCATACCGAAAATTGTGAAACAGCTTTCGGTATGCGCGTGAAAAAGGCTCATTAGAATATGTGGTGGCGCGGCGAACAGCTTTCGCGCCCCTTTCCTCTTCCTATTCGGAGTGCGCCTTCATGGCTGCAAACACCACGATGGGGCCGATGGCTCCCGCAGAAGATCGCATCGATCCCAAGAAGGCGATTGCCTTTCTTGCGATGGTGTTCGGCATGTTTATGGCCATTCTGGACATCCAGATTGTGTCTGCATCGCTGTCTGAAATTCAGGCAGGCCTCAGCGCCAGCTCCGACGAAATCTCCTGGGTTCAGACATCCTATCTGATTGCGGAAGTCATCATGATCCCGCTCTCAGGTTTCTTGGGTCGCCTTGTCTCCACCCGCGTGCTGTTTACCGTTTCCGCCGCTGGCTTCACGCTTGCCTCCATGCTCTGCGCGACTGCCACCAATATCGATCAGATGATCGTCTATCGCGCCATTCAGGGCTTCATCGGCGGTGGCATGATCCCGAGCGTGTTTGCAGCCGCATTCACGATCTTCCCGCCATCCAAACGCTCCATCGTTTCACCGATGATCGGCCTTGTCGCGACGCTTGCACCAACCATCGGCCCGACCGTCGGCGGCTATCTAAGCCACGCATTTTCATGGCACTGGCTGTTCCTGGTCAATGTCGGCCCCGGCATCCTCGTCACAATCGCTGCATGGAACCTCATCGACTTCGACGAAGGCGACAGCTCGCTTCTGAGCAAATTCGACTGGTGGGGCCTCGCTGGTATGGCAGCCTTCTTAGGCTCGATGGAATATGTGCTGGAAGAAGGCCCGCGCAACGACTGGCTGCAGGATGAAGCAATCTTCATTCTGAGCGGCGTAATGGTTATAGGCGGTATTCTCTTCTTCTTCAGAGCGTTCACAGCCGAAGAACCCATTGTGGACTTACGTGCCTTCAAGAATGTCAACTTCGCCTTTGGCTCACTGTTCTCGTTCGTGATGGGTGTCGGCCTTTATGGCCTCACTTATCTTTATCCGCTGTTTCTCAGTAGCATCCGCGGCTACGACGCCCTGATGATCGGCGAAGCGCTGTTTGTCAGCGGTCTTGCCATGTTCTTCACTGCACCGCTCGCAGGCTTCCTGTCCACACGCATGGACCCGCGCCTGATGATGATGATCGGCTTCCTTGGCTTTGCTGCCGGTACATGGATGGTCACAGGTCTGACTGCGGACTGGGATTTCTATGAACTTCTGCTGCCGCAGATCCTGCGCGGCTGTTCGCTGATGCTCTGCATGGTGCCGATCAACAATCTGGCGCTTGGCACCTTGCCACCTGCGCTGCTGAAAAACGCTTCCGGTCTGTTCAACCTGACCCGAAATCTCGGTGGTGCTGTCGGTCTGGCTGTGATCAACACCATTCTCACCCGTCGCAGCGATATGCATTATGAGCGTCTGGCCGAGCATGTGCGCTGGGGGAATGCGGAAGCCGAACAGATGCTGGCGAACCTGACTGCGAAGTATAATGCGGCCGGTCTGGATGGTGCGACAATCGCCATCTCCAAAATGTCGGGCATGGTGCGCCAGCAGGCAACACTCATGTCCTTCATCGACGTATTCTTCATTCTCACGATGATGTTCTGCACGCTCGCAGCTTGTGCCGTGATGTTACGCAAGCCAAAGCAAGCCGCCGGAGGCGGTGGCGGCGGTCACTAATATCAAGGCGCGAAGATGCTGACGCTATCCACGCCTTGAAAAAGTTCAATCGCCACGCGGGCTTAACCAAAGCTCCATGAGTCATACTCATGGAGCTTTGGTATAAAGCATCCAGATTCGATTTCATACGAAACCGAATCTGCTTCGCGAGTATTTCATAAATTTTCGTTTGAATTAGCTCTCCGCGCCATTTGCCGCGCGCAGGCAAACTCCTGTCGTTTTGGGAAAAGCGGCTTTTTAAATTGTGACAGTGACGAAACCTTTGTCATATTTATTGTCATAAAAATGCAGTTCAACCTTATGGATCAATTGCTAAGTCCCTGAAAACGTGTTTCACTTTCTGTCGTTGACATTTTGTGACATTAAGCAAACTGTCATCCAACCGTCATCTAGGACGGCTATCGGGAGTGCGCGAACACTGGAATCGACCGGGAGCGTTCGCCCGACTTTAACAGGGGAGTCAAACAATGCTTGCATTTACTGCGCGTCTGCTGTCGCTTTCGACTGCAATCGCTGTTGGCGGGGTTTCTATTGCTGCTGCTGAACCATCAGCCGAACTCATCGCTGCAGCCAAGGCTGAAGGCCAGCTGACCACCATCGCGCTGCCACACGACTGGTGCGGCTACGGCGAAATCATCCAGAGCTTCAAAGACAAGTACGGCCTTAAGGTCAACGAACTGAACCCTGATGCTGGTTCGGGCGACGAAATTGAAGCCATCAAGGCAAACAAGGACAACAAGGGCCCACAGGCTCCTGACGTTATCGACGTTGGCTTTGCTTTCGGCACCACCGCCAAGAAAGACGGCCTGATCCAGCCTTACAAGGTCGCAACCTGGGACGAAATTCCAGACAGCGCCAAGGACCCTGAAGGTTACTGGTACGGCGATTATTACGGCGTTCTTGGTTTCGAAGTGAACAAGGACATCGTTAAGGACGTCCCACAGGATTGGGAAGACCTGCTCAAGAGCGATTACGCAAATTCGGTTGCTCTGGCTGGTGATCCACGCGTTTCCGCACAGGCAATCCTCGGCGTTCACGCTGCAGGCATCGCACGCGGTGCAGAACCAGGTGCCGAAGCTGGCAAGAAGGGCCTTGAATTCTACAAGGAACTCAACGCCAACGGTAACTTCGTTCCAGTCATCGGCAAGGCCGCTTCGCTGGCACAGGGTTCGACCCCAATCGTCATCCGTTGGGATTACAACGCGCTCGCAGACCGTGACACCCTGAAGGGTAACCCGGAAATCGAAACCGTAATTCCAAAGTCGGGTGTTGTTGCTGGCGTTTACGTTCAGGCGATCAGCGCTTACGCACCGCATCCAAACGCTGCAAAGCTGTGGATGGAACACCTGTATTCTGACGAAGGCCAGCTCGGCTATCTGAAGGGCTACTGCCACCCGATCCGCTTCAATGCGATGGCGAAGGCTGGCAAGATCCCACAGGAACTGCTCGACAAGCTGCCACCAGCAGAAGCCTATGAAAAGGCTATCTTCCCAACTCTTGAACAGATTGAAGCCGCTCAGGCAGAAATCACCAAGAACTGGGACAGCGTTGTTGGCGCAAACGTTCAGTAAGCGGATTTAGAGCGCTGTACGCCCTCTTGGACGCACAAAAGTCGCTTTAACTCACCCTGTTATGGCATGCGACGACCAGAAATGGTCGTCGCATTGCTTCCTGAACTTTTAGACCCGGCAAACACTGTATTGAATCTGGACCGAAAGAGATCATTGTCTCTTTACTTCACGCATAATCAAATCCGAAAAAGCGAACCGCTCTTCGGGATTATGCCTTAAAGAAAGAACGCATGAGTTCATCAGCCGAAACAACCGCACCGGTCAGCGGGGTGCGAAAGCGTCAGTTGCCGCTATCGTGGATTGGCGTCGCGCCTTTCTTCTTGTTTGCCATTCTGTTCCTGCTTTGGCCGACAATGTATCTCATCATCGGTGCGTTTCAGGACCCCGATGGCAATTTCACGCTTCAGAATGTTCAGGATCTCTTCCAGCCTCAGATTATGAGTGCCTACTGGATTTCGATTAAAGTAAGCCTCGCATCGGCGCTCGGTGGCGCATTGATCGGCTTCTTTCTGGCCTGGGCTGTGGTGCTTGGCAATCTGCCACGCTGGCTGCGCCCAACAGTTCTGACCTTCTCGGGCGTTGCATCGAATTTCGCTGGCGTTCCGCTGGCCTTCGCGTTCCTCGCGACTCTTGGCCGTACCGGCTTCGTAACAATCCTGTTGCGTGAGTGGTTCGGTTTCAACCTGTACTCGACCGGCTTCAACCTTCTGAGCTTCTTCGGTCTGACCATCACCTATCTGTTCTTCCAGATTCCGCTGATGGTGCTCATTCTGACGCCCGCTCTGGACGGCCTGAAGAAAGAATGGCGTGAAGCCTCTTCGATCCTGGGCGCGACCAATCTTCAATATTGGCGCATGGTTGCGTTTCCGATTCTCTGGCCAAGCCTGCTCGGCACAACGCTGCTTCTGTTCGCAAACGCCTTTGGCGCCATTGCAACCGCCTATGCGCTGACCGGCTCGTCGCTCAACATCGTTCCGATCCTGCTCTATGCGCAGATCAGAGGCGACGTTCTGCATAACCAGAATCTGGGCTACGCGCTGGCACTCGGCATGATCGTCATCACTGGCCTTTCCAACCTCCTTTACATCTGGCTGCGTATGCGTGCCGAAAGGTGGCAGCGATGAAAAAGGGCTTCAACCTCCAGAAGATCGGTGCATGGATCGCCTTTTTCATCGGCGCAATCTACTTCCTCGTTCCGCTGATCGGCACCTTTGAATTTTCGCTGCGTATGCGTCGTGGCGAATATTCCTTCGACGCCTATCGCGTGGTTTTCAGCGATCCGAATTTCCAGGCGACCTTCTCCTACTCGATTATTCTCGGCATCCTGACGATCATCTTCGGTGTGCTGCTTGTTGTTCCGACCGCCTATTGGGTTCGCCTTCGTCTGCCGCATCTGCGTCCGCTAATCGAGTTCATCACGCTGATGCCGCTTGTCATTCCGGCAATCGTCATCGTGTTCGGTTATCTGCGCATTTATAACTCGTCGTCGTGGCTGCCATTCACCTCGTCCACGCGTGCAACCGACCTGTTGTTGATGTTCGGCTACATGACTTTATCGCTGCCATACATGTATCGCGCAGTCGATACGGCTATGCGCACGATTGATGTTCGCACGTTGACCGAAGCCGCCCAGAGCCTTGGCGCTGGCTGGGGCCGGATCATGTTCAAAGTGATTTTCCCCAACGTGATGTCAGGCGTCATGAGCGGTGCTTTCATCACCTTTGCTATCGTCATTGGTGAATTCACGCTGGCATCCTTGCTCAACCGTCCTGCCTTTGGTCCTTATCTCCAGCTCGTCGGCGCCAACCGCGCTTATGAACCTTCCGCGCTGGCGATTATCTCCTTCGGTATTACGTGGCTCAGCATCATCATGTTGCAGCTCGTTTCGCGCCTCAACAAATTCAAGACAACCGCCGGGTAACATTCATGGCTTTTCTTAATCTCAAGCACCTGAAAAAGAGCTTCGGCGCTACTACCGTCGTCCACGATTTCAACCTCGCTGTCGAAAAGGGCGAATTCGTTTCCTTCCTCGGCCCATCAGGCTGCGGCAAGACCACGGTTCTGCGCATGATCGCGGGCTTTGAAAGTGCCGATCAGGGCGCAATTGAAATCGATGGCAAAGATGTTGTCGATCTCAAGCCAAACCAGCGCAATATCGGCATGGTCTTTCAGGCCTATGCGCTGTTTCCAAACATGACCGTTGCCCAGAACGTGGCATTCGGTCTGCGGGTTTCGGGCAAGTCGAAGGCCGAAATCGACGCGACGGTCAAGGAAATGCTCAGTCTCATCAAGCTTGAGCATCTTGCGGATCGTTATCCTTATCAGATGTCCGGTGGCCAGCAGCAGCGTGTGGCCTTGGCCCGTGCGCTTGCAACCAAGCCGCAGGTGCTTCTGCTTGATGAACCGCTTTCAGCACTTGATGCGAAGATCCGTATCTCGCTGCGTCAGGAAATCCGTGCGATCCAGCAGAAGCTCGGCATCACCACGGTTTTCGTAACGCACGATCAGGAAGAAGCATTGTCGATCTCTGATCGTATCGTCGTCATGCATGAAGGCCGGGCTGATCAGATCGGAACACCGTTCGACATCTATAACCGTCCTGCATCGCGCTTCGTTGCTTCCTTCGTTGGTACGCTCAACATGCTTGAAGCATCGGTTGCCGAACCGGGCCAGAACAGCATCGACCTCGACGGGCGCATGATCAAGGTGAATGAAGAGCTCAGCCATCACCAGAAGGGCAAGGCGATCACACTCGCACTGCGTCCGGAAGCGGTCAGCATGGAAGCGCGCAAGAGCCACGACACTTCGCTCGATGCGACCATTGAGGATGTGCACTTCCTCGGTTCGGTTATTCGTACGCGTGTGGCACTTGGCAAGAACCAGTTGTCATTCGACACGTTCAATGATCCCACCCAGCCACCACCACAGCGCGGCGACAAAGTGACGGTGCATTTTGCATCGCATGATCTGCTCGTCTTGGCCGATTAAGCTACATGACA
>Ga0256904_1000649_pt1 | contig 12207 bp, 6 predicted proteins | sample MC6MC0742MT_FD_190199 | JGI IMG/M metagenome (GOLD analysis project Ga0256904, IMG submission 190199) | Metatranscriptome of enriched soil aggregate microbial communities from Iowa State University, Ames, United States - MC6-MC0742-MT... | ecosystem: Environmental > Terrestrial > Soil >...
GGCGGGAGTTAGCGGCGCTTGCCGTGATCCGACATCATGCAGATGCCGGCCAGCACGCCCAGCAGCACCGCGCCTGCGATGCTCTTCCAGGCGTTTTCATGCACGTAGTCGTCCGTCGCGTGCGATACCTCGCGTGCCCGCGACCACGCGGCGCGTTCCCAGCCGCGTGCCTGATCGCGCGCGGCGTCCAGCCGCTGCTTGAGCTTGTCGCGCGCGGATTCGATTTCGGATCCGCTGTAGCTGGCAGTGCTGCGCAGCAGATCCTCGGTGCCCGAAATCAGGTCACGCATCGTTTGCGAAGACGTGTCCGACGAGTGAAACATATCGCGCAGCCTATCTCGCTTGTTCATGAGTTCTCCTTGAAAAACTGCGGGTCGCTCCCCCCGCGGCACGGCGCACGCGGAGCGCGGCCCGCAGGCCGCATGCCTTGCAGGACCGTCACAGATGGTCGATGCCCGGCGTCTGCTGCGGGTCCAGACCCGGCATGGGATTCGGAATGCTGTCGGGAGGCCAGTTGCCTTTCTCGTCCTTGCCCGTTTCCGGGGCATCCGGCTTGGGTTGTTCGGCGGGCGAATGGTCGGGCGTTTGCTGACCGCCCTGCCCGGGCTGTTGGGAACTCGTCCCTCCGGTATTTGCCATGATGTGCCTCCTGAAATGAAAAGATCGTCGGGCCGGCGTGTCAGCCCGCCCACCATTGCTTGATCGTGGCGCGAAGCGCGGCGCCGCCCGAGGCGGCATCTTCCTTGCGCAATGCCTTGAAGTACGCGCCGATCTGTTTGGCCGGAATGTGCGGGGGCAACGGCGGCATCTCGGGATCGGTCACCATCTCCAGCACCACCGGACGTCCTGCTGTCAGGGCGCGGTCCCACGCCGGGCCCACGTCGTCGGGGCTGTCGACCCGGATGCCTTCCAGGCCCAGCATCCGGCCATACTCCGCATACGAAAACTTGGGCAGCCACTGCGAATCCGGAAAACGCGGATCGCCGCCCATCACCCGCTGCTCCCACGTCACCAGGTTCAGGTCACCGTTGTTCAGCACCATGACGACCAGCGTGGGGTTGGTCCAGTCCTTCCAGCGATGGGCGATAGTGATCAGTTCGTTGATGCCCAGCATCTGCATGGCGCCGTCGCCCACCAGCGCGATGACCGGCCTGTCGGGATAGGCCTCCTTCGCCGCGATGGCGTACGGCACGCCGCAACCCATCGTGGCCAGCCCGCCCGACACAGATCCCATCATGCCCGCCTGAATGTCGACGTTGCGCGCGTACCAGTTGGCGGCCGAGCCCGAATCGCACGTCAGGATGGTCTGCGGCGGCAGCCGCTTGGACAGCTCCAGGAACGGCCGCTGGGGATTGATCGGCTTGGCGTCGACCATGGCGCGGGCATGCACCGTCTCGCGCCAGGCGGACACCTGCTTTTCTATCCGGTCACGCCAGCGGCGCGCTTTCTTGGGTTCCAGCAGCGGAATCAACGCCTCCAGCGTCAGCCGGCTATCACCCACCAGGCCGATTTCGACGGGATAGCGCAGACTGAGCTTGCGCCCGTCGAGGTCGATCTGCACCGCGCGCGCCTGGCCTTCCGGGGGCAGGAATTCCGCATACGGAAACGACGTCCCCACCATCAATAGCGTGTCGCACTCGTTCATCATGTCCCAGCTGGGCTGCGTGCCCAGCAGGCCGATGGCGCCCGTCACATAAGGCAGGCTGTCCGGCAGCACGGCCTTGCCCAGCAGCGCCTTGGCCACGCCCGCGCCCAGCAGCTCGGCGACCTGGCTGACCTGTTCGCCCGCCTGCAGCGCGCCGGCCCCGACCAGGATCGCCACCTTTTCGCCGCGATTCAGGATGTCGGCGACGTTGCGCAGCGCGTCCGGCCCCGGCACGGCGGCGTGGGATGTGATGCCGATGCCCGTGTGCACCGTGCCGTGCTCGCGCGGCGGCACCGGCACGGCCGGCAGATCCTGCACGTCGTTCGGAAAGATGACGCAGGTGACGCTGCGGCGCTCCAGGGCGATGCGCATCGCGCGATCCACCATGTGACGCGCCTGCTCGGCGGTCGTCGCCATCTGCACATAGTCGTGCGCCACATCCTTGAACAGGCTGATCAGGTCGACCTCCTGCTGGTAGTCGCCGCCCAGTGCGCTGCGCGCCTGCTGCCCGACCAGCGCAACTAGCGGCTGGTGATCCAGCTTGGCGTCGTACAGACCATTGAGCAGGTGGATGGCGCCCGGCCCCGACGTCGCCAGGCACACCCCCACCTGACCGGTGAACTTTGCGTGCGCGCAGGCCATGAATGCCGCGCTTTCCTCGTGACGGGCCTGTATGAATTCCAGCGGCTCCTCGGTGCGGCCGAAGGCGCCGATGAGCCCGTTGATGCCATCGCCGGGGTATCCGTACACCTTGCGCACACCCCACTGCGACAGCCGCTTCAACACGAAGTCCGACACTGTTTCCATACATTTCTCCCGGCGGTCGTCGTTGAAAGCGACTGCATTCAGCAACCGCCGTTCCTGGCCCCGATGGGAATTTGGGGGTCGTGCGCAGATAAAAATTACAAAGCGCTCGGGCGATAGGCGTTGCGCGCGCCGCCTGTCCATCATTTGGATGACAGGTATTTCTGCTGCATTGCGCAATTTTTAGTGCGGGCCATGGTTTGGGCACAGCGCTTGCGTAAGGAGAGGCCTCGGCGTAATCGCGATCGAGTCGCAACTGTCTCGACCGGCCTATCAACTGGAGCAAGCATGGCAAAGACGAGAATCCTGATCGTGGCGGGAGAAGCTTTCCCTCTGGCCAAAACAGGCGGCCTGGGAGATGCGATAACGGGGATGGCGCGCGCGCTGATCGAGGCGCGAATGCCCCTGAGCGTGATGTTGCCCGGGTATCGGGGCGTCAAAGCCAAGCTGAACCGCGTCCGCCAGGTTGCCACGCTGCAGGACCTGCCGGGCGGCCCGGCCGCGCTGCTGGAAGGCAAGTGCCCGCAGTCCGGCATCGACTACCTGATTCTGGAAAACGATGCCCTGTATGACCGCGGCGGCCTGTATGTCGACGAGCACGGCAAGGAACATCCGGACAATGGACTGCGCTACGCGGCGCTGGCGCACGCTGCCGTGCGCGTGGCGGCCGGCCTGCCGGGCGTCATGCGCCCCACACTGGTGCACGCGCACGATTGGCACGCCGGTCTGGTGCCGCTGCTGCTGCGCGCCGCAGACCTGCCGGACGTCAAAAGCGTGATGACCATTCACAACCTCGCGTTCCAGGGCCTGTTCCCGATGGCCCACGCGGACGAATTCGGGGTGCCGGAATGGGCCCGCAACGATGACGGCGCGCAGGCCTGGGGCCAGCTCAATTTCCTGAAGGCTGGCATCCGCTACGCCGACCGCGTGACGACGGTCAGCCACACGTACGCCCGCGAGATCATGACCCCCGCATTCGGGTGCGGCCTGGACGAGCTGTTGCGCAGCCGTGCGGACGACCTGTTGCCGATTCCGAACGGCATCGACGACGTGCTGTGGAATCCTGCGCGTGATCCGTACCTGCGCAGCCATCGCTATTCCGTCCGCGACCTGACCAACAAGATCCACTGCAAGGCCGCGCTGCAGCGCGAGTTCGGCCTGCGCCCGGATCCGGGCGCGACGCTGATGGGCATGGGCAACCGCCTGACTGAACAGAAAATGGCGGACGTCGCCGTGCACGCGCTACCGGAAGCGCTGGACCGCCACCCCAACCTGCAGATCGCAATCCTGGGCCAGGGTGACCACCGGCTTGAAGAAGCGTTGCAGGACATCGCCCGGCGCTACCCGGGGCGCTGCAGCACCCACATCGGCTACGACGAGGGCATCGCCCATCGCCTGCACGCGGGGTCCGACATCTTGCTGCACGCCAGCCGCTTCGAGCCATTCGGCCTGACGCCGCTCTACGCCATGCGCTATGGCACGCTGCCCATCGGGTCGCGCGTTGGCGGCATGGCCGACACCATTCAGGACCCGGGCCCGCGCGCGCCGCTCTCGGCCATGTCATCGGCCACCGGCCTGCTCTTCGAAGGCGACACGCCGCAGGCGATGAGCGCCGCCATCGAGCGCGCAATCGATCTGCGCGCCCACGGCATTCTGTGGCGGCTGATGCAGCGCAACGCGATGAACACCGACTTCGGCTGGCGCGCCGCCGTCAGCCTGTACGCCAGCCTGTACCGGTCGCTGGTGGAGCCGAACTACCGCGATGCGGCGCCCGCCCCTGCCTTGCAGCCGGCCAGCGTTTCCGCCGTCAACCGCCGCCAGCCGCGCACAGGTAGCGCCATGCCAGCCGCCATCTAAGGAGCGACACCGGTGTCCCATCCCGCCGTCCCCGCGCCGTCCCGCGCCCCGATACGTCTTTATCACGCCCGCAACGGCCTGCCGGACGGCGAAGCCGCCGTCCAGGCGCTGAGCAAACGGCTTGCCCAACGCGGCTTCAACGCCGTGCTGGTGCCGGCACCCTGGCTGACTGGGCCGCAGCCGGGTTCGCTGGCCGCGCAGGACGCCGACACGGCGATGCGGGATGGGCAGGCAACGCCGATCATCGAGTGGTACACGCAGGCCTCGGCGCAATTGTCGGCGCATGGATTGGCGCTGTTCGTGGATGTGATTCTGGACCGCAGCGCGCGCAATGCCGTGGCGGCAACCGCCGCGCCGGGCTGGTACCGCTCGCTGCACGAAGAACCCGCGCGCGATCCGCGGCTGACGCAGGAAGAGCGGGGGGTGCTGCATTTGCCCGAAGGCGCCCTGCCCCCCGGATTTCTGACCGCGTGGACGGAACGTCTGCTGGGCTGGGCCCGTAGCGGCGTGAAGGGGCTGGTTTTCCAGGCGCCCCACCGCTTGCCGGCAGAGGCTTGGCGTGAGTTGGGCGGCGCGCTGCGCGCACGGAATCCCGACGTGCGGCTGCTGGCGTGGACCCCCGGTCTGTCGCCCGCGGACCTGGCGGACTTGCGCGACGCGGCGTTCGACGCGGCGTTCTCGTCGCTGCCGTGGTGGGACTTCAAGTCCTCATGGCTGGCCGAAGAAGACGCGCGGCTGCGCGCCATCGGCGAGGTCATCGCGGCGCCGCCGCAGTCCGGTGCCCTGAGGCCCTCGGAGGACGGCAGACGCGCCATCTGGAGCGCGGCCGTCACCGGCGATGGCTTGATGCTGACGGACGAGGACGAACGGCGGCTGCCGGATGTGGAAACGGTGAACGCCTGGTTTGCCGGACCGCGGCTGAAGGGGCCACTGTGCATGCTGGGCGGCCGCGATGGCAGTTGCACGGCGCTGCTGCGCGACGCGGGCGACGGCGCCACGCTGGCGCTGGCGATCAACCCCTCGGCCACCCAGGATGCGGCGATGGACTGGGACGCGCTGGCGCCTATGCTGCCGCCGGCAGATCTCGTGCCGTTCACCCCGCCCACCGGTCTGCAGAATCAGGCCAATGATCTGGCGGGCGGCGAGTGCGCGATGCTGATGTTCCAGCCGACGCAGCCGGTGCGCGACGCCGTGCGCCATCACCGCACCCGGGCCGATGATCTGGCCAACCAGCGCGTCGCGCTGGAGAACATCAGTCCGGCCGTCGATGGCGGGGCCTATCCCGTCAAGACCATTCCGCACGCGCGCATCGTCGTGCAGGCCGACATTTTCATGGACGGCCACGATCAGCTGGCCGCTGAAGTGCGCTGGCGCGCCAAGGACGAGGCCAGTTGGCACACCGTGCCCATGACGCGCGGCCTGAACGACCGCTGGGAGGCCGCCTTCCGGCCGCGCCGCATCGGCGCGCATGAATTCGTCGTCGCCGCCTGGTTCGACGCGTGGCACACATTCACGCATGACATCGAGGTCAAGCACCAGGCCGGCCGCGACCTGAGCCTGGAAGTGCACGAGGGCCTGGCGCTGCTGCGGGATGCCCTGGCGCGGGCGCAGGCGGGCTCACCCGCCGGCGCTGACGCAGAGCCGGTGCGCGAGGCGCTGGCCGCCTTTGCGGACGCCGACCTGGGCAACCCCGTTCCGCCGACGGCCGAGCAAGTCGCCGTGCTGCTCGATCCCGCGCTGGCGCGGGCGATGCACGAACTGGACGACCATCCGTTTGAAGCCGTCACCGCCATTGCCTACCCGGTCTGGGTGGACCGCGTCCAGGCTTGCCATTCAAGCTGGTACGAGCTGTTTCCGCGATCGCAAGCCGCCGAACCCGGGCGCCACGGCACCTTCGACGACGTGATCGCGCGGCTGCCCGACGTGCGCGAGATGGGCTTCGACGTGCTGTACATGCCGCCCATCCATCCGATCGGCCAGCGCAACCGCAAGGGGCGCAACAACAGCCTGCGCGCCGAGCCCGGCGACGTGGGCAGTCCTTACGCCATCGGCGCGCAAAGTGGCGGGCACGACGCGATCGAGCCCGCGCTGGGTACGCTCACGGAGTTCCTGAACCTGGTGGATGCCGCCGCGCAGCACGGCATGGAGATCGCGCTGGACTTTGCCATCCAATGCTCGCCGGACCACCCGTGGCTGGCCCAGCATCCGGACTGGTTCTCGTGGCGGCCCGACGGATCGCTGCGCTACGCCGAGAATCCGCCCAAAAAGTACGAGGACATTGTCAACGTGTCCTTCTATGGCGGGCAGAATCGCCGCGGACGCAAGCTGGGCCTGTGGCGCGCGCTGCGCGACGTGGTGCTGTTCTGGGTGAACCATGGCGTTCGCATCTTCCGCGTCGACAATCCCCACACCAAGCCGCTGCCGTTCTGGCAGTGGCTGATCTGCGAGGTCCAGGCCAAGCACCCGGACGTCATCTTTCTGTCCGAGGCCTTCACGCGCCCGAAGATGATGTACCGCCTGGCGAAGATCGGCTTCACGCAGTCGTACACCTACTTCACGTGGCGCAACGAGCGGGCCGAACTGGAAGCCTATCTGCAGGAGATCTCGTCGCCGCCCGCGGCCGACTTCTTCCGGCCGCATTTCTTTGTGAACACGCCGGACATCAACCCGTTCTTCCTGCAGACCTCGGGACGCCCGGGCTTTCTGATCCGCTCGGCGCTGGCCGCGCTGGGGTCGGGCCTGTGGGGCGTCTACAGCGGCTTCGAGCTTTGCGAAGGCGCGGCGCTGCCGGGCAAGGAAGAGTATCTGGACTCCGAAAAATACGAACTGCGCCAACGCGACTGGCACGCGCCGGGCAACATCCGCGCCGAAATCACACGCCTGAACCAGATCCGCCGCGCCAATCCGGCGTTGCAGACGCATCGCGGCCTGACGCTGACCACCAGCACCAACAACCGTGTGCTCGCGTTCTACAAGTCCACGCCGGGCCACGGCAACGTGGTGCTGGCCGTCATCAGCCTGGATCCGTTCCAGGCGCAGCAGACGCGGGTCGAGGCGCCGTTCTGGCTGTTCGGCGAGGCCGATGCCGGCCAGCTGTCCGCCGAAGACCTGCTGACTGAAACCCGCGAGACCTGGCACGAGAAGCACCGCACGCTGACGCTGACCCCCGACCAACCTTATCGCGTGTGGCGGCTTTCGCTGCACGGATGAAGCCCGCGCCCAACGCCATGATGAGTAAATCCCAACCCATTCAGGACGATCCCCTCTGGTACAAGGACGCCGTCATCTACCAGTTGCACGTCAAATCCTTTTTTGACTCGAACGGCGACGGCGTCGGCGACCTGCCAGGCCTGATCTCCAAGCTGGACTACATCGCCAGCCTGGGGGTCAACACCATCTGGCTGTTGCCCTTCTACCCCTCGCCGCGCCGCGACGACGGCTACGACATCGCCGACTACCGCGGCGTGCATCCGGACTACGGCACCATTGCCGACGTGCGCAAGCTGATCCGGGCCGCGCACGCGCGCGGCCTGCGCATCATCACCGAGCTCGTGGTCAACCATACGTCGGACCAGCACCCGTGGTTTCAACGGGCGCGCGCGGCCAAGCCCGGTTCGGCGGCGCGCAATTTCTATGTGTGGTCCGACAACGACAAGGCTTATGCCGGCACGCGCATCATCTTCTGCGACACCGAAAAGTCGAACTGGACCTGGGACCCGGTGGCCAACGCCTATTTCTGGCACCGCTTCTATTCGCATCAGCCTGACCTGAACTACGACAACCCGCAGGTGCTCAAGGAAGTGCTGTCCGTCATGCGCTATTGGCTGGACATGGGCGTGGATGGTTTGCGCCTGGACGCGGTGCCCTACCTGGTCGAGCGCGAAGGCACCAACAACGAGAACCTGCCCGAGACGCATGACGTGCTCAAGCAGATCCGCGCGGTGATCGAAGCCGAGTATCCGGGCCGCCTGCTGCTGGCCGAAGCCAACCAGTGGCCCGAAGACGCGCAAGAGTATTTCGGCGCGGGCGACGAATGCCACATGTCCTTCCACTTTCCGCTGATGCCGCGGATGTACATGGCGATCGCACAGGAAGACCGCTTTCCGATCACCGACATCATCCGCCAGACGCCCGACATTCCGCCCACCTGCCAATGGGCCATCTTCCTGCGCAACCACGACGAATTGACGCTGGAAATGGTGACCAGCCGCGAACGCGATTACCTGTGGAATGTCTATGCCGCCGAGCCGCGCGCCCGGATCAACCTGGGCATCCGCCGCCGCCTGGCGCCGCTGCTCGAGCGTGACCGCCGCCGCGTCGAACTAATGAACAGCCTGCTGCTGTCGATGCCCGGCACGCCGGTGCTGTATTACGGCGACGAGCTGGGCATGGGCGACAACGTGCATCTGGGCGACCGCGACGGCGTGCGCACGCCGATGCAATGGTCGCCCGACCGCAACGGCGGCTTCTCGCGGGCCGATCCCGAGCGCCTGCCCTTGCCGGTGCTGATGGGGCCGCTGTATGGCTACGAAGCCGTCAATGTGGAAGCCCAGCAGCGCGACCCGCATTCGCTGCTTAACTGGACGCGCCGCATGCTGGCGCAACGCCGCCAGACGCATGCGTTCGGCCGCGGCACGCTGCGCTTCATCCTGGCCGGCAACCGCAAGATACTCGCCTACCTGCGCCAGTGGAACGACACCATCATCCTGTGCGTGGCGAACCTGTCCAATGCCGCACAGCCGGTCGAACTGCAGTTGCAGGCCTTCAACGGCCGGGTGCCCGTCGAAATGCTGGGCGGCACGCCGTTCCCCGCCATCGGCGAACTGCCTTATCTGCTGACGCTGCCGCCCTACGGTTTTTATTGGATGGACCTGAGCGCGGACGCCGCGCCGCCCGGGTGGCATGCCAGCGGCCCCGCGCAGATGCCAGAACTGACGACGCTGGTGTTGAAGTCCCGCGGCGGCGCCGCACTGACCGATTCGTCGCGCGCCACGCTGGAAAACGAGGTGCTGCCCGAATACCTGGCGCGCCAGCGCTGGTTCCCCGGCTCGCATGCGCCGGCCCGCGCCCGCCTGGCCTACGCAACGCCCTTCACCGCCGCGGGCGGCGAATACTACTGGGCCGAAGTCGAGCCGGAAGACGGCGTGGAAGGCTTGCGCGCCCAGGCGCCCTTCGTCCTGGTATGGGACGAAACCGCGCAAGTGCAGTATCCGATCGCGCGCGTGCGCCGGGGCGCGGAGGTCGGCACGCTTGCCGATGCCTTCCTGCAGCCCGGCTTCGTGCTGGGTGTGGTCGATGCCCTGCGCGCCAGCCGCGAACTGGACGGCCGCGAGGGGGGCAAGCCGGGCGACAAACCCGGCATCATCCGCTATCTGCCCGAACCCGGCCTGGCGGCGCTGGATTTCGGCGAAGAACCCGCCCTGCAGTGGATCAGCGGCGAACAATCCAACAGCTCGGTCATCATCGGCGGACAGGCCATCCTGAAACTGATTCGCAACGTCCAGCCCGGCGTCTCGCCGGAAGTCGAACTGACCCGCCACCTGACCCGCGCCGGCTACGCGAACATTCCCGCGTTGCTGGGCGAGGTGCTGCGGGTGGATGCCGACGGCGTGCCGCATACGCTTGCGGTGCTGCACGCATTCGTCACCAACGAAGGCGACGCCTGGACGTGGACGCTGGACTTCCTGAAACGCACCTTGGGCGCCGCCCTGCTGGGCGGCGACAGCCCGGAGGAATTCGAGGCCACCCTGGAGGGATACACCGTCATGGCCGCCACGATCGGCCGTCGCCTGGCCGAGCTGCACAACGCCCTGGCGCAACCCTCGGACGACCCCGCTTTCGCGCTGCGCACGGCAACGGAAGAAGACACTGCGGCGCACGCCGCCCGGATCATTGCCCAGCTGAATCGCGCGGAACAAGACTTGCGCGCGGTGCTGGACACCCTGGAGGCGCCGTCCCACGCCTGCGCGCAGTGGTTCTTCGAACACCACGCACGCCTGGTCAAGCAGGTCGAGGCCATGGCAAAGGCGCTGACCGGCGCCCCGATGATCCGCGTACACGGCGATTTCCATCTGGGCCAGGTGCTGGTGGCGCAGACCGATGCCTACCTGATCGATTTCGAAGGCGAACCGATCCAAAGCCTGCAGGCGCGTCGGCAGGTCAACACCCCGTATAAGGACGTTGCCGGCATGCTGCGCTCGTTCGACTATGCCGCAGCCTCCATCGCACGGGGCGATCCGCTGGGCGGTGCGCCCACGGACGCGAACGCGGGGCCCGCCGATTCGGCCGCCGCACCCGGCGCGCCTGTCGAGCTGCGCGATACCTTGCTTGCGCGCTTCGGCTCCCGCTCGGCGGAGGCCTTCCTGCAGGGCTACCAGGAGGCCGCCAGCACCGCGATCGCCTTGCCCGGCGCGCAGGAGGATCCGCTGCTGAAACTGGCGGTGCTGGAAAAGGCCGCGTATGAAGTCAGCTACGAAGCCGCGCACCGTCCCGACTGGATCTCCATCCCCCTATGCGCGTTGACCGGGCTTGCACGCGAACTGCTGCAGGCCGCCGCGATCAGCAGCGAGGAACACGCACAATGAACAGCACCGCCAACGCCACGTTGCCGCCCCGCGCCAAGCCGGCCGGTCAGGTCGACCCGGCCACCCTTGCCGCGCTGGCTTCCGGCCTGCACGCCGACCCGTTCGCGGTGCTCGGCCCCCACGAGGGCGTGGTCCGGACATTTGCGCCCGGCGCGGCCGCCGTCTGGGTCGTTGCGCAGGATGGCCAGCGCGTCGCGCTGCAAGAGCAGGCCCACGGGCTGTTTACCGGCACGGCCCCACGTGCCCGCCCCGGCCAACCGGGTTCCTACCAACTGGCGATCGAATGGCCGGATGCGGAACAGGTCACGCCTGACCCTTACGCGTTTGGCCCCTTGCTAACGGCCCAGGACCTGGACGCGCTTGCCAGCGGAGACTGGCGCGCCGCACTGGAATTGCTGGGCGCCAGGCTTGTCGACATGGACGGCATTCCCGGCCTGCGTTGCGCGGTATGGGCGCCCAATGCGCGCCGCGTGGCGGTCGTGGGCGACTTCAACAGCTGGGACGGCCGCCGCCATCCGATGCGCTTGCGCCATGCCGCTGGCGTCTGGGAACTGTTCATCCCCGGTATCCAGGCCGGCGAGCGCTACAAGTTTGCGATCACCGACGCCAACGGCGCCATCGCGCTCAAGGCCGATCCCATGGCGCGCCGCGCCCAGGCCGCCCCGGCCACGGCGTCCGTCGTGGATGACCCCTCACCCTACCCCTGGACGGACGACGCATGGATGCGATTCCGCGCCGCGCGGCAAGCGCGCCAAGCCCCCATTTCCATCTACGAAGTACACGCCGGCTCCTGGCTCGCGCCCGATGGCGCGCCCTGCGTTTGGGACCAACTGGCCGACAAGCTGCCCGCCTACGCGCACGCCATGGGGTTCTCGCATGTCGAGTTGATGCCAATCATGGAGTATCCGTTCGGCGGTTCCTGGGGCTACCAGCCGCTGGGCCTGTTCGCGCCGTCCGCGCGCTTTGGGCCGCCCGACGCCTTCGCGCGTTTCATCGATCGCTGCCACGCCGCCGGCATCGGCGTCATCTTGGATTGGGTTCCCGCGCATTTTCCCGATGACCCCCACGGCTTGGCGCGCTTTGACGGCTCGCCGCTGTATGAATACGCCGACCCGCGCGAAGGCTATCACCCCGACTGGAACACGCTGGTCTACAACCTGGGGCGCACCGAAGTCAAAGCCTTCATGATCGCCAGCGCCATGCACTGGCTGCGGCGCTTCCATATCGACGGCCTGCGCGTGGATGCGGTGGCGTCCATGCTGTATCGCGACTACAGCCGCCAACCCGGCGAGTGGATCCCGAACCGCCATGGGGAAC
>Ga0256904_1000652_pt1 | contig 12185 bp, 25 predicted proteins | sample MC6MC0742MT_FD_190199 | JGI IMG/M metagenome (GOLD analysis project Ga0256904, IMG submission 190199) | Metatranscriptome of enriched soil aggregate microbial communities from Iowa State University, Ames, United States - MC6-MC0742-MT... | ecosystem: Environmental > Terrestrial > Soil >...
AAATGGTTATGCCAGGCGACAACGTGTCGATCACTGTTCAGTTGATCAACCCGATCGCGATGGAAGAAGGTCTGCGTTTTGCAATCCGTGAAGGCGGTCGTACCGTCGGCGCCGGTGTTGTGGTTAAGATCATCGAGTAATTCGATTTGCAAGGCGGCAGCAATGCCGCACATTATCGCCGCGAGCGACTCGCTCGCGGCTCGCTCTTTTAAGGAATGAACATGTCGACCGCACCAAAGTCTGCTCCAAACCAGAAAATCCGTATCCGCCTGAAAGCATTCGACTACCGTCTGATCGATCAGTCGGCACTCGAAATCGTTGATACCGCCAAACGTACCGGCGCAGTTGTCAAAGGCCCAGTCCCTCTGCCAACCCGCATTCAGCGTTTCGACGTTCTGCGTTCGCCGCACGTCAACAAGACTTCGCGCGATCAATTCGAAATCCGCACGCACGTTCGCCTGATGGATATCGTTGATCCTACCGACAAGACCGTTGATGCTTTGATGAAACTCGATCTGCCAGCTGGCGTCGATGTCGAAATCAAATTGCAGTAATTGAAATTCGCCCGTATCGCTGAAAAGTGTTGCGGGCGGGTTAGGCGAGGAAACAACAAGTTCTGATTAATTGTTGTGAGGGCTTGATTCTCGCGCTATAATTTCCGGCTTCGTCGAGGATTCCAATTTGGGATCCTTGCGGCGCTTGCAGTTCCTGTAGTTTTAAATACATCAGCCCCGCCCAATCGTAGGCGGGAATGGAGAAAAAATGAACCAAAACCAAGGCCTCTTGGGTCGCAAGGTTGGGATGATGCGTATCTTTACGGATGATGGGGATTCGATTCCTGTCACCGTTCTGGATGTGTCTAACAATCGTGTGACGCAAATCAAAACGCCTGACACCGATGGTTATTCGGCTGTCCAGGTCGCATTCGGCTCCCGCCGTGCGTCCCGTGTCAATAAGGCTGCTGCTGGACATTACGCTAAGGCGGGTGTTGAAGCTGGCACGCTGCTCAAAGAATTCCGTATCGCTGCTGATGCTGCTTCCGAACTGAAGGTTGGTGATGTTCTGCCAGTCAGCTTGTTCGAAGTTGGTCAGAAGGTCGACGTGCAAGGCGTGTCGATCGGTAAAGGCTATGCCGGTACCATCAAGCGTTACAACTTCTCGTCCGGTCGTGCAACCCACGGTAACTCCCGTTCCCACAATGTTCCAGGCTCCATCGGTATGGCGCAGGATCCGGGTCGTGTTTTCCCTGGTAAGCGCATGACGGGTCATATGGGTGATGTCACCTGCACCACGCAAAACCTTGAGATCGCTCGTATCGACGCTGATCGCCAACTGTTGTTGGTCAAGGGTGCTGTTCCTGGTGCGAAAAACGGTCAGGTGGTTGTATCGCCGGCTGTTAAAGTCAAAGCAAAGAAGGGGGCTTAATTCATGGAACTCAAGCTCCTGAATGAACAAGGTCAATCGTCTTCGAACGTTGCTGCGCCGGATACCATTTTCGGTCGCGACTACAACGAAGCGCTGATTCATCAGATCGTTGTTGCTTATCAAGCAAATGCTCGCAGCGGTAATCGCAAGCAAAAAGATCGTGAAGAAGTGCATCACACGACTAAGAAGCCATGGCGTCAAAAAGGTACGGGCCGCGCTCGTGCTGGTATGTCGTCGTCGCCTCTGTGGCGCGGTGGTGGTCGTATTTTCCCGAACTCGCCAGACGAAAACTTCTCGCACAAAGTCAACAAGAAGATGTATCGCGCAGGTGTCTGCTCGATTCTGTCGCAGTTGGCTCGCGAAGGTCGTCTGTCCGTAATCGAAAGCCTGTCAGTCGATGCGCCAAAGACCAAGCTCTTGTCGCAAAAACTGAAGGATATGGGTCTGGATTCCGTATTGGTCATTACCGACAATCTGGATGAAAACCTGTTGTTGGCGTCCCGTAACCTGCCAAACGTGCTGGTTTGCGAGCCGCGTCATGCTGATCCTGTTTCGCTCGTGTTCTTCAAAAAAGTGCTGATCACGAAACCGGCATTGGCCAAGATTGAGGAGATGCTGGCATGAGCGCGATTCAGAAATTTAGCGAAGAGCGCTTGATGAAAGTGCTGCTCGCGCCGGTCATTTCCGAGAAGGCAACGTTTGTTGCCGAGAAAAACGAGCAAGTCGTTTTCCTCGTGATGCCGGATGCAACCAAGCTGGAAGTCAAGGCTGCGGTTGAGCTGCTGTTCAAGGTTGAAGTCGAATCTGTTCAGGTCGCCAATCGTCAAGGTAAGCAAAAGCGTTCGGGTCGTTTCAATGGTCGTCGTAACCATACCCGTCGCGCTTTCGTGAGCCTGAAGCCTGGCCAGGAAATCAACTTCACCGAGGAGGCTAAATAATGGCACTCGTTAAAGTCAAGCCGACCTCGCCTGGTCGTCGTGGCATGGTCAAGGTCGTCAATGCCGACCTGTACAAAGGCCGTCCATTCGCAGGCCTGCTCGAGAAGCAATCGAAATCGGCCGGTCGTAACAACAACGGTCACATCACCACCCGTCATATCGGTGGTGGTCACAAGCAACACTATCGCGTTATCGACTTCAAACGCACCAAAGATGGTATCCCTGCGAAAGTGGAACGTATCGAATACGATCCAAACCGTACGGCGAACATCGCGTTGCTGTTGTACGCGGATGGCGAGCGTCGTTACATCATCGCTACCAAAGGTTTGTCGGTTGGCGATCAACTGTTGAGCGGCTCGGAAGCGCCGATCAAGCCAGGTAACTGCCTGCCAATCCGCAACATTCCAGTCGGTACTATCATGCATTGCGTCGAAATGCTGCCAGGTAAAGGTGCGCAGATTGCACGTACCGCAGGTGCAGGCGTTGTGTTGATGGCGCGTGAAGGTACGTACGCTCAGGTTCGCCTGCGTTCGGGTGAAGTGCGTCGTATCCACGTCGAATGCCGTGCAACGGTTGGTGAAGTCGGCAACGCCGAGCACAGCCTGCGCAAAATCGGTAAGGCTGGTGCAATGCGTTGGCGTGGTGTTCGTCCTACCGTTCGCGGTGTGGTCATGAACCCGGTCGATCACCCGCACGGTGGTGGTGAAGGTAAAACGGCGGCAGGTCGTCACCCGGTATCTCCGTGGGGCCAGCAGACCAAAGGTAAGAAGACGCGCAGCAACAAGCGTACGACTTCCATGATCGTCTCGCGCCGCGGCAAGAAATAAGGGATAAGACATGACACGTTCATTGAAAAAAGGGCCGTTTTGCGACGCCCACCTGGTGAAAAAAGTCGAAACCGCGCAAGCGAATAAAGACAAAAAGCCGATCAAAACCTGGTCCCGTCGTTCGACCATCATGCCTGACTTCATCGGCCTGACGATCGCGGTACATAACGGCAAGCAACACGTGCCGGTTTATGTTTCCGAGAACATGGTTGGTCACAAGCTTGGCGAATTCGCGCTGACCCGTACGTTCAAGGGCCACGCTGCTGACAAGAAGGCTAAGAAATAATGGAAACTAAAGCTATCCTCAAAGGCGTACGCCTGTCGGATCAAAAAGGTCGCCTCGTTGCTGATCAGATCCGCGGTAAAAAAGTCGAAGCTGCCTTGAACATCCTGCAGTTCAGCCCGAAAAAGGGCGCGACGATTATCAAGAAAGTTCTGGAATCCGCTATTGCGAATGCCGAGCATAATGATGGCGCCGACATCGACGAGCTGATCGTGAAAACGATTTATGTCGAAAAGGGCCCGATCCTCAAGCGCTTCACCGCGCGTGCTAAAGGTCGGGGTGATCGTATCTCTAAACAATCCTGTCACATTTACGTGACTGTCGGTAACTAAGGAGTCACGATGGGACAGAAGATACATCCAACCGGTTTCCGCCTCGCGGTTACGCGTAACTGGGGTTCGCGCTGGTATGCAGGCAATGGTAACTTTGCCAGCATGCTCGCAGAAGATCTCAAAGTTCGCGCGTACCTGAAAAAGAAACTGAAGAACGCTTCGGTCGGCCGCGTCGTTATCGAGCGTCCAGCCAAGAACGCACGCATCACGATTTATAGCTCGCGTCCAGGTGTTGTGATCGGTAAAAAAGGCGAAGACATCGAAGTATTGAAGTCGGCGTTGACCAAGATGATGGGCGTGCCAGTTCACGTCAACATCGAAGAAATTCGCAAGCCAGAAACCGATGCTCAACTGATCGCTGATTCGATCGCTCAACAGCTCGAAAAACGCATCATGTTCCGCCGCGCGATGAAACGTGCGATGCAGAACGCCATGCGTTTGGGCGCTCAAGGCATCAAGATCATGTCGTCGGGTCGTTTGAATGGTATCGAGATCGCACGTACCGAATGGTATCGTGAAGGTCGCGTGCCACTCCACACCCTGCGCGCTGACATCGACTACGGTTTTGGCGAAGCAGAAACCACCTACGGTATCATCGGTATCAAGGTCTGGGTTTACAAAGGCGATCGTCTCGCAAGTGGTGAGCCGCCAGTTGACATGACCAAAGAAGATGACACCAAGCGTCGTGGCCCACGCCGCGAAGATGGTAAGCCAGCTAGCCGTCCGCGTACCGCACGTCCAGAAGGCGCAGCGCCTGGTGCTGCACCAGCTGCTAAGCGTGTTCGTGCCAAAAAGCCGGAAGGCGCTGTTGAAGGCGCAACGGCTGAGAAAGCAGGAGAATAATCATGCTGCAACCAGCACGCAGAAAATATCGTAAAGAGCAAAAAGGCCGTAATACCGGTATTTCGCACAGCCGCGGCACCGCCGTGTCGTTTGGCGAATTCGGTCTGAAGGCAGTAGGTCGTGGTCGTATCACGGCACGCCAAATCGAGGCTGCCCGTCGTGCGATGACCCGTCACATCAAACGTGGCGGTCGTATCTGGATCCGTATTTTCCCGGACAAGCCAATTTCGAACAAGCCAGCTGAAGTTCGTATGGGTAACGGTAAAGGTAATCCAGAGTACTACGTTGCTGAAATCCAGCCGGGCAAAATGTTGTACGAGATGGATGGTGTGGACGAAAGCCTGGCGCGCGAAGCATTCCGCCTGGCAGCTGCAAAACTGCCGCTCGCGACCACGTTCGTTGTCCGTCAAGTCGGCCAATAATAAGGGGCTAACATGAAAACATCTGAACTTAAAGACAAAGACCAAGCGGCTTTGACCAAGGAACTGAACGATCTGCTCAAGGCGCAATTCGGCCTGCGTATGCAAATCGCTACTCAGCAATTGAGCAATACGTCGCAGTTGAAGAAGGTACGTCGCGACATCGCACGTGTCAAAACGGTTATCAATCAGAAGGACGCCAAATAATGAACGACCAGGCAAAACAAGCGCTCAAGCGTACGTTGATTGGCAAGGTTGTGTCCGACAAGATGGACAAAACCGTTACCGTGCTGATCGAGCGTCACGTCAAGCATCCGTTGTACGGCAAAATCATCGTGCGTTCGAACAAGTATCACGCGCACGACGAGGCTAACCAGGCTAAAGAAGGCGATACCGTTGAGATTCAAGAGGGTCGTCCTATCTCCAAGACCAAAGCTTGGACTGTGACTCGTGTTGTACAGGTTGCACAAGTACTGTAAATAGTTGTTGCAAGCCCGCTGTTTGCCATGCATAATGGCGGGCTTCGTTCCTGCAAAGTATCGCCGGAAGAGCAGTAAAGTTAGTGCCGAAGAGTTGTACTAATCGAAGTTTTGAAAAACGTCCACCTCATCAGCCTGCCACGCGGGTTGCCGAGACCAAGACTGACCGTAAAAGCGCATTGTGCGCCGCGGGTTAAGTTGGGAAAGAAAATACTATGATTCAAACTGAAAGCCGGCTCGAAGTAGCCGACAACACGGGCGCTCGTGAAGTCCTGTGCATCAAGGTGCTCGGCGGCTCCAAGCGTCGTTATGCAAGCATCGGTGATGTGATCAAGGTCACGGTCAAAGTTGCTGCGCCACGTGGTCGCGTGAAAAAGGGCGAAATCTACAACGCAGTTGTCGTGCGTACCGCCAAGGGTGTTCGTCGTCAAGACGGCTCGCTGGTGAAATTCGACGGCAACGCAGCCGTTTTGCTGAACGCAAAACTGGAGCCAATTGGTACGCGTATTTTTGGACCGGTTACACGTGAGCTGCGCACTGAGCGCTTCATGAAAATCGTTTCTCTCGCGCCTGAAGTTCTGTAAGGAGTCGTGATGGATAAGATTCGTAAAAGCGACGAAGTCATCGTGCTGACCGGCAAAGATAAAGGTAAGCGTGGTGTCGTGCAGCGTCGTGTTGACGCTAATTACCTGGTTGTCGAGGGCGTGAATGTCGCTAAAAAAGCGACCAAGCCTAATCCGATGACGGGTGCAACTGGTGGCATCGTCGATAAGTTGATGCCAATTCATGTGTCGAATGTTGCGTTGTTCAACGCAGCAACCGGCAAGGCAGATCGCGCTGGCTTTAAAGACGTGGACGGTAAAAAAGTCCGCGTTTACAAGTCGAGCGGCGAAGTAGTGAAGGGTTAAGAGATCATGGCCCGTCTCCAAGAATTCTATAAAGAAAAAGTCGTCGCCGACCTGACTTCGAAGTTTTCGTACAAGTCGTCGATGGAAGTGCCGCGTCTGCTGAAAATCACCCTGAACATGGGTGTTGGTGAAGCAATCGCGGACAAGAAAGTGCTTGAGCACGCTGTTGGTGATCTGACCAAGATCGCCGGCCAGAAGCCAGTGACCACCAAATCGCGTAAGGCAATCGCAGGTTTCAAAATCCGCGAAGGCTATCCGATCGGTTGCATGGTGACCCTGCGCGGCGCGCAGATGTACGAATTCCTCGATCGTCTGGTTACGGTTGCACTGCCTCGCGTACGTGACTTCCGTGGCGTGTCGGGCAAGGCATTCGATGGTCGTGGTAACTACAACATCGGTGTGAAAGAGCAGATCATTTTCCCCGAGATCGAGTACGACAAGATTGATGCATTGCGTGGTATGAACATTAGTATCACGACAACCGCAAAGACCGACGAAGAAGCAAAAGCGCTTCTCGCCGCATTTAAATTCCCGTTCAGAAACTGAGGTTGCCATGGCAAAACTGGCGCTGATTAACCGTGAACTGAAACGTGCAAACCTGGTGAAGAAATACGCCGGCAAGCGCGCTGAGTTGAAGGCAATCATTGATGACCAATCGAAGTCGGAAGAAGAGCGTTACGAAGCACGTCTGAAATTGCAGGCGCTGCCACGTAACTCGGCTCCTACCCGTCAACGTAATCGTTGCACATTGACTGGTCGTCCACGTGGCACTTTCCGTAAGTTCGGTCTGGGCCGTATTAAGCTCCGTGAAACCGCCATGCGTGGCGAGATCCCGGGTATGACTAAAGCCAGCTGGTAATAGGAGAATAAGCAATGAGTATGAGCGATCCTATCGCCGATATGCTGACCCGTATCCGCAATGCGCAAGTCGTGCAAAAGACTTCGGTGGCAATGCCATCGTCCAAAGTCAAAGTAGCGATTGCTAACGTCTTGCGTGACGAAGGTTACATTGAAGATTTCGCCGTGACAGAAGATGCTGGTAAAGCAGAACTGAAAATTGGTCTGAAATATTATGCCGGCCGTCCAGTCATCGAACGCCTTGAGCGCGTATCCCGTCCAGGGCTGCGTATCTACAAAGGCAAGGATGAAATTCCAAACGTCATGAATGGATTGGGCGTGGCCATTGTGTCGACCCCAAAGGGCGTCATGACTGATCGCAAAGCGCGCGCTACCGGTGTCGGTGGTGAAGTGATTTGCTACGTCGCCTAAGGAGTGCAAGATGTCACGTGTAGGTAAAATGCCGATTGCACTGCCAAGTGGCGCGGAAGCGACCATCAGCGCAGAGCAGATCACCGTAAAAGGTCCGCTGGGCTCGCTGACGCAAGCTTTGAGCGGTCTGGTCAAGATCGAAAACAACAACGGCACGCTGAACGTAGCGGCTGCTGATGATAGTCGTGAAGCCAACGCCATGTCCGGTACCATCCGTGCCCTGGTTAATAACATGGTTAACGGCGTCACCAAGGGTTTCGAGAAAAAACTGACCCTGGTTGGTGTGGGTTACCGTGCTGCGGCGCAAGGCGACAAGCTGAATCTGTCGCTCGGCTTCTCGCATCCGGTCGTTCACCAGATGCCAGCAGGTGTCAAGGTTGAAACGCCGACGCAAACCGAGATCCTGATCAAAGGGATTGATCGTCAGCGCGTTGGCCAGGTTGCAGCCGAAGTCCGCGCTTATCGTGCGCCAGAGCCATACAAAGGCAAGGGTGTTCGTTATTCGGATGAAGTGGTTGTTCTCAAAGAAACCAAGAAGAAGTAAGGGTTGACGATGGATAAGAAACAATCACGTCTGCGCCGCGGTCGCCAAACTCGCGCGAAAATCGCCGAGCTGAAAGTGAATCGTCTGGCTGTGCATCGTACCAATCTGCACATTTACGCTACTGTCATCGGTCCGGATTCCCAGATTCTGGCTTCAGCTTCGACGCTCGAGGCAGAAGTCCGTAAGGAACTGGCTGGTCAATCTGGCGCAGGCGGCAATATTGCTGCTGCGACGCTGGTAGGCAAGCGTGTTGCAGAGAAGGCGCTGCAAGCAGGAGTTGCCGAAGTAGCGTTTGATCGCTCCGGTTTCCGTTATCACGGCCGCATCAAGGCAGTTGCAGAAGCTGCACGCGAAGCCGGTCTGAAGTTCTAAGGAAGAATCGTCATGGCAAAAATGCAATCCAAAATGCAAAGCGATAAGCCGGATGATGGCATGCGCGAAAAAATGATCGCGGTCAACCGTGTGACCAAAGTGGTCAAGGGTGGTCGTATCATGGGTTTCGCAGCATTGGCTGTTGTTGGTGATGGCGATGGCCGTATCGGCATGGGCAAAGGCAAATCGAAAGAAGTGCCAGTTGCAGTGCAAAAGGCAATGGAAGAAGCGCGTCGCAAGATGATCAAGGTCACCTTGAAAAACGGCACGCTGCAGCACACCGTAACGGGCAAACATGGCGCATCTTCGGTTCTGATGTTGCCGGCCAAAGACGGTACCGGCGTTATTGCTGGTGGCCCGATGCGCGCAATCTTTGAAGTAATGGGCGTGACGAACGTGGTGGCAAAATCCACCGGCTCGACCAACCCTTACAACATGGTTCGTGCAACACTGGACGGCTTGTCCAAAATGAATACCCCATCGGAAATTGCTGCCAAGCGTGGCAAGTCCGTTGAAGAAATCCTGGGCTAAAGGTGAACGCAATGGCAAATACAGTCACAGTCAAGCTGGTAAAAGGCCTGATCGGCACGCGTGAAACTCACCGTGCGACCGTTCGTGGTCTCGGCCTGCGCCGCGTCAACTCGGTGTCGGTGTTGGAAGATACGCCGGCAGTGCGCGGCATGATCAACAAAGTATCGTACCTCGTGAAAGTAGTGTCGTAAGCTTCGGCTCACACACGGAGAACATCATGGAATTGAACACCATTCAACCAGCAGACGGCGCTAAGCACTACAAGCGTCGCGTCGGTCGCGGTATCGGCTCCGGTCTGGGCAAAACGTCCGGTCGTGGTCACAAAGGTCAGAAATCCCGTTCGGGCGGCTTCCATAAAGTCGGTTTCGAAGGCGGTCAGATGCCTCTGCAACGTCGTTTGCCAAAACGCGGTTTCAAATCGCTGGCAACGCCGTACAAGGCTGAAGTTCGCTTGTCCGACCTGGAAGCATTGCCAGTAACGGAAATCGACATCGTCGCATTGAAACAAGCAGGTTTGGTTGGCGAATTGGCGCGTGTTGTTCGCGTTATCTTGTCCGGCGAAATCAGCAAAAAGGTAACACTCAATGGTTTGATCGCAACCAAGGGCGCTAAAGCCGCGATCGAAGCAGCCGGTGGTTCCGTTGCGTAAATCTGTAGTCTGATCACGGAGTAATAATTGGCTACTACTCCTCAGCTTGCTAAAGGCGCCGCCAGCGGTTTTCCGTGGGCCCGTCTGTGGTTCTTGCTCGGTGCACTGGTCGTATTTCGTATTGGTGCACATATTCCAGTGCCGGGAATTGATCCGGAGCAGCTGGCGCTGTTGTTTAAGCAAAATCAGGGCGGCATTCTGGGCATGTTCAACATGTTCTCCGGTGGTGCGTTGTCCCGTTTCACGATTTTTGCTTTGGGTATCATGCCGTACATTTCGGCATCGATCATCATGCAGTTGATGACGGTCGTGTCGCCGCAGCTGGAAGCACTGAAGAAAGAAGGCGAGTCCGGTCGTCGCAAGATTACGCAGTACACACGCTACGGCACTCTGGTGCTGGCAACGTTTCAGGCACTGGGTATCGCTGTTGCACTGGAGTCGCAGATCGGGTTGGTTATCGATCCTGGTATGGCTTTCCGCGTTACAACGGTCATCACGCTGGTTACCGGCACGATGTTCCTGATGTGGCTGGGTGAGCAAATTACCGAGCGTGGTTTGGGTAACGGTATTTCGATCATCATTTTTGCAGGTATCGCAGCAGGCTTGCCGAGCGCGATTGCAGGATTGTTTGAGTTGGTGCGTACGGGTTCGATGAGCGCATTGGCTGCAATTCTGATCTGTGTAGTGGTGGCGGCAGTGACGTATCTGGTAGTGTTCATTGAGCGTGGTCAACGCAAGATTCTGGTGAACTATGCCAAGCGTCAGGTCGGTAACAAGATTTATGGTGGTCAGAGCAGTCATCTGCCATTGAAGCTGAACATGGCAGGCGTGATTCCACCGATCTTTGCATCGTCGATCATTCTGTTCCCGGCAACGATTACGAGCTGGTTCACATCCGGTGAGACAAGCAACCCTGCGGTTCGCTTCCTCAAGGATCTGGCAGCATCGATGGCGCCAGGTGAGCCGATTCATGCTTTGCTGTATGCGGCTGCAATCGTATTCTTCTGCTTTTTCTATACCGCGTTGGTATTCAATAGCAAAGAGACGGCAGATAACTTGAAGAAGAGCGGTGCATTTGTTCCGGGTATTCGTCCTGGTGATCAGACAGCGCGTTACATCGACAAGATTCTGACTCGGTTTACATTGGCTGGTGCGGTCTACATTACGCTGGTTTGTTTGTTGCCTGAGTTTTTGATTGCCCGCTGGAAGGTGCCGTTTTACTTCGGTGGTACATCGCTTCTGATTATTGTGGTCGTGACGATGGATTTCATGGCGCAGGTACAGAACTACGTGATGTCGCAGCAGTATGAATCGTTGCTACGCAAGGCAAATTTCAAGGGTGGTATTCCGACGCGCTAAGCGTGACGGAAAACGGGCGAGCGAATGGCAAAAGACGACGTAATTCAGATGCAGGGCGAGATTCTTGAGAATCTCCCTAATGCAACATTTAGAGTCAAGTTGGAAAATGGGCATGTAGTGCTCGGTCACATTTCCGGAAAGATGCGCATGAACTATATTCGCATCCTGCCGGGAGACAAGGTGACAGTAGAGCTGACGCCTTATGATTTAAGTCGGGCACGGATCGTATTCCGTACCAAGTAATTTTTAAAAAACGAATCAACTGTAAGGAAGAGGGCAAAAATGAAAGTGCTCGCATCAGTCAAGCGGATCTGCCGCAACTGTAAGATCATCAAGCGCAAGGGCGTCGTTCGCGTCATCTGCATCGAACCGCGCCATAAGCAGCGCCAAGGTTAATTTAACGTTATTGATTGAGGAATAACGAATGGCACGTATCGCTGGGGTAAACGTACCCAATCATCAACATACCGTAATCGGTCTGACCGCAATTTATGGTATCGGCCGCCCACGCGCGCAACAAATCTGCGACACAACGGGCGTTCCGACGACCAAGAAGGTCAAGGATCTGGACGATAACGAACTCGAGAAACTGCGCGACGAAATCGCGAAGTTCATCGTCGAAGGCGATCTGCGTCGTGAACTCTCGATGAACATCAAGCGATTGATGGATCTGGGTTGCTACCGCGGCCTGCGTCATCGTCGTGGTCTGCCGGTCCGTGGTCAACGTACCCGTACCAATGCACGTACCCGTAAAGGTCCGCGCAAGGCAGCACAATCGCTGAAGAAATAATCCAGTCGCAGTTTGACTCGTCGGATTCAAGGAAAGAATTATGGCAAAAGCATCTAATAACGCCGCAGCAGCACGTGCGCGCAAAAAGGTAAAAAAGAACGTTGCTGAAGGCATCGCACACGTGCATGCTTCTTTCAACAACACCATCATCACGATCACCGATCGTCAAGGTAATGCCTTGTCGTGGGCGACTTCGGGTGGTGCTGGCTTCAAGGGT
>Ga0256904_1000654_pt1 | contig 12174 bp, 9 predicted proteins | sample MC6MC0742MT_FD_190199 | JGI IMG/M metagenome (GOLD analysis project Ga0256904, IMG submission 190199) | Metatranscriptome of enriched soil aggregate microbial communities from Iowa State University, Ames, United States - MC6-MC0742-MT... | ecosystem: Environmental > Terrestrial > Soil >...
GTCCGTTTTATTATTTAGAATGATTATCTTCTTGATCCGCTTCTTTGAGGATTGTTATCAGAATTATTATTGTTCTGAGGCGTTGTCTGCGTATTGTTTCTGTAATTTCCGCTACTGTTTTGTGAAGGCTGTTGTGTCTGATTTCTTACACCACTGTTTCCCTGGCTTTGATTACGGAAACCTGAGTTACCTTGATTTCTCACTCCATTATTGGAATTATTTCTTGGTGGATTATTATTATACGTTCTCTGATTGTTGTTGTATCGGTAAGAGTTATTTCCGTTACCAACTCCATTATTAGGTCTCTGAGTTCCTGTGACGTTTCCTACAGCTCCCGAATTACGTTGTATGTAGACTTTATTTCTGTTATTTCCGTAATAATAAGGTACTCCGTTGTCATAATAATATCTCATATCGTTTCTGTAATAATATCCGTCGTTACCATAATAACCACCGGAACCATAATATCCTGAAGGAGCGTAATAATATCCGTTATCATAATATGGATCTCCGTAAGCACCGTAATTGTCACTGTAAACGGCACATGATGTTAAACTGAAGCCGAGTAGAAGACCCGCTGTTATTTTTAATATATTTTTCATAATTGTACTGTATTTTTTTCTTTAAAACTTTTTTTCCAGCTGACATATCCTAAGATTGCCATTATCGTAAATACCAAATATTGAACCGAAGTTATTCCGTATCCTTTATAAATATACATCGGGATAGAAATAAGATCCCCCAAAATCCAGAAAAACCAACTCTCAATGCGTCTTTTCGCCATCAACCACATTCCGACCAAAAATACAGAAGTGGTAAAAACATCCAGCCAATTTGCCCAATCGAGATGATAAAAACCAAACTCTATATTCTCTGTAGAAAAATGATTATCGATGTAAGGTTTGTAGTAATAAATAATCATCACTAAAAAAATACTCAGGATGAAAAGTATTGCTGCCATCATCCATTCTTTCTTTTTTGCCCATGAGACTTCTACGTGAATTTGGTCTTCAGAATTTTTATTCCACAAAATCCATCCATAAACACTCATCACAGAATAATAAACATTAATCATACAATCTCCAAGTAAACCTGCGATAAAAAGAAGATAAACATAGATGATGGTAGAAACAATTCCTGTAGGATAAACCCAAATGTTCTTTTTATTCGAAAAAAATACACTCATAATTCCTAGAACAGTGGCAAAACCTTCAAGGAAAATTTGCAGATTAGTGTATGTTTCGTAGGGTTTTATGAAGAGATCATAGATATTCATGGCTTCAAAAATAAGCAAAAAACATTGCATTTTAAAATACATTAAAACAGGTGAAAATCAGTTTTATATAGTCTGGAATTAAAATAAATTGACGAAAGTTTGTCAATAAATGTTAAGGTCTCCAAATTTTTTATATTTTCGTAAATCTTTAAAACAAAGAAAACAATATGTCAAATATTTGGAAAACAAAACCATTAGGAGCCTATGAGGCCGATATGAAAAAGAGTGAGCTTAAGAGGGTTCTTGGGAAATGGAGCCTTACAGCCATTGGTATCGGTGCGATTATCGGAGGTGGAATTTTTGTACTTACAGGTACCGGAGCTTACTATCATGCGGGTCCTGCTTTAGCTTTATCATTCGTTGTTGCAGGGATTGCCTGTATATTTGCGGCACTCTGTTATGCAGAGTTTGCAGCGTTATTGCCTGTTGAAGGTTCAGCTTATGCTTATGCATACGGAACAGTAGGGGAAGTTTTTGCCTGGCTTATCGGTTGGGGATTGGTATTGGAGTACGCAATGGGTTCTATGACGGTGGCGGTTTCCTGGTCCGGATATTTTAATAAATTTTTGAAAATCATTAATGTAGAATTACCATATTATCTCACTAATGATTTTGCTACGGCAAAGCAATATGCAGTAGCTCATGGTTTAACAGAACCAAGTTTTGCATTTAATTTACCTGCATTTATCATCGTTTTGATTGTTACTGCGATTTTGGTAAAAGGTACTAAAGAAGCTGCAGGTGCAAACAATATGATTGTAATTTTAAAAACTTCTGTTGTAGTTTTTGTAATCGTTGTTGGAGCTATGTTTATCAATATGGATAATCTTACACCATTTATTCCGGACGAAAAAATGATTCTTCAGTCTGATGGAAAAATGGGACCAGCTTATGGTTTCAACGGTATTATTGCCGGTGCAGCCGCAGTATTTTTTGCTTATATTGGTTTTGATGCAGTTTCTACTCAGGCTGCGGAAGCTAAAAACCCTAGAAAAGATATTCCTTTCGCAATTATTACTTCATTATTGGTTTGTACCGCGTTATATATTTTGATGTCACTTGTATTAACCGGAATGATGAATTATAAAGATTTCGGATCTATTCCTGATGCTCTAACTGCTCCGGTTGCGATTGCTTTTGAAAAAGCAACAGGAATGGATTGGGCTGTAATTTTGATTACTGTTGCTGCAACTATCGGATTGATTTCTGTATTGTTGGTAATGATGTTGGGACAGTCTAGAATTTTCTTGGGAATGGCAAAAGACGGTCTTCTTCCGGGAATGTTCAAAGAAATTCACTCAGTAAGAAAAACTCCTTATAAAAACACGATCCTTTTAGGTTTAATTGTAGCTACTGTTGCGGCACTTACACCAATCAGTACTTTGGTACATATGTGTAGTTTCGGGACTTTATTCGCATTTACAATGGTTTGTTTTGCAGTGTGGTTATTAAGAGTTAGAAAACCGGAATTAAAAAGAGGTTTCAAAACACCAATGCTTCCTGTAGTAGCATCTTTAGGAATTTTAATTAATATTTACCTGATTATTAACCTTGAAGCAACTGCAATTTACATGGCAATTGGCTGGTTAGCTTTAGGACTTTTAATTTACTTCCTGTATGGTAAACGAAACAGTGTACTGAACAAGGGTGGTTATGATGAATTTATCGAAAAATAAATTTTAAATATATATTTTACAATCCGCAGTTTAATCTTCTGCGGATTTTTTATTTTTGTTATTATGAAAAAGATTTTCACTTTGTTGTTTTCTACGGTTGGTTTATTAATGTTTTCTCAAACAATCGAAAGTTTTGAAACTATTTTAAATGATAAAATAAGCATCAGAGCAATCGAATTGTACGATAATAAAGTCTGGTACAGCGGAACAGAATCTAAATTTGGTTTTGTAGATTTAAAAAATAATAAAACTCAAAAACAGATCAAGCTGTCTGAAAAGAAGTTGCAGTTTAGAACATTAGCACAAAATAAAGATGCTTTTTATGCCATTAATATTGAAAGTCCGGCTCATTTTTTTAGAATAGACAAAAAAGATCTTTCGGTTGTAAATATTTATACAGATACCTTGAAAACTGCATTTTATGATGCATTCATTTTTGTAAATGACGAGCATGGAGTTACGTTCAGTGATCCCGCAAAAGATTTGAATCTGAAATTATCTTTTATAATGCCAAAATTAAATTCTGTTTTAGATTTCAATACACTCACCAAAAGAGAAGGCTTTAATACTATAAAATTGAATGAAGGGGAAGCTGCTTTTGCAGCAAGTAATACCAATATTGCTCATCAGGGAACTAATATCTGGATCGCAACTGGAGGGAAAAGCTCAAGAATTATTAAGATAGATTATACTACCTTAAAATCAAACGTCTATAAAACACCTTTCGTTCAGGGAGAATCGGCTCAGGGAATGTATTCTATTGATTTTGCCAATCAGAATTTTGGAATCGCTGTTGGTGGTGATTACACAAAACAGGAAGCCAATGTCAATAATATTGCAACGACAAATGATGGCGGAAAAACCTGGCAAATTCAGGCATCAGGAAAAAATGCAGGATATACAACCTGTGTAAAAATAAAACCTAATTCGAAAGGTAAAGAAATGATTTCGGTAGGCGATCAACACATCAGTTATTCTTCAAACTTTGGAAAAACATGGAAGAAAATTTCCGATGAAAAAGGGTTTTACGTTTGCAAATGGGTAGATGGAAATACCGTAGTTTTTGCTGGGAAAGATAAAATTTCTTTAATGAAACTGAAATTTTAGACTATGAATATTGCAAAAAAATATAATTTAACTTTTTCGGTTTCAGAAATGCAGGGTTTTACAAGAAGACCATCTATTGGAGTTACAAATATTAACGGAAATCCTTTAAACCATGAAATTGCAAGCTTTTTAGAACCAAACGGATTAAAACTTATTAATCACATAAAAGATGAGATAATTTCATTAGATTATTCTTTTGAATTTAAAGATTACAATATTTGGGGTTATCATGATGCAGAATCTATCGAAGTAAGAAATTTCCCGCCTAATCCAGCTGTTGTTATATTTAATACAGGAGGAAGAGAGGTTGTTGTTTCCATTGCTGACTTTTTATTGATTTTAGAAGAATGGAAATTTTTTGTAGAATCTGTTCCCAAACCTCACTGGCTGGATAATAGATAATTTGAATTTTTAAATTTCATCATAGAACATTTCTCTTATATAATCATAGTTAAAACTTTTCTAACATTTAATTTTGATTAAATTTTTCACATGAAAAACTTTAAAATATTTCTTTTTTTATTAATTCCTGCATTTTTTTATACTCAAAAAATAAGAGTTTTTATTTTGGCGGGTCAGTCGAATATGAATGGTTTTGGATATAATAAAGATCTTCCAAATGATCTGAAAACCATTAAAGACGTTTATATTTTTCAGGGAAATTCTGTTCCTGACGGAGAAAAAAATGGCGGAGTGGGAAAGTGGGATGTTTTGAAAGCCGGAAACGGAACCGGTTTTAAAACTGATGGAAAAACCAATACACTTTCAGACCGATTTGGTTTGGAAATTACTTTTGCCAAAAGAATGAAAGAACTTTTTCCGAATGATAAAATTGCGTTGATAAAATATGCGAGAGAAGGTACTTCCATAGACAGTCTTGCGACAGGAAGCTTCGGTTGTTGGGATTCAGATTATCACGGAAAAAACGGACTGAATCAATATGACTATTTTCTGAGCACCGTAAAAAATGCTTTAAATGAAAAAGATATTGACGGAAACGGAAAAACAGACGAATTACAAATGTCCGGAATTCTTTGGATGCAAGGTGAAGGAGACGCAAGTTACAACGAAAAAATTGCCAATAATTATTACGCTCATCTGAAAACTTTGATGAATCAGATGCGGGCTGCTTTACGCACGGATGATTTACCGGTTGTAATTGGAAAAATTTCAGATTCTGGTAAAAACGAGAAAGGAAAAGTCTGGCCAATGGGAGAGTTGGTACAGTATGCTCAGGAGAAATTTGTAAGAGATGATAAAAACGCTGCGATTGTTCGCTCAACCCAGAAATATAATTACGGAAACGATCCATGGCATTATGACAGTGCGGGTTACATCGATTTGGGAAAGAATTTTGCAGACGAGGTATTTAGACTCATTATAAATTTCGAAAAGAAAGACTAATATAATTCATGATCTCTAATTCAGAAGTATTGGTTAATTTTGCAGAATGAAATTCACCAATTTCATCAGTTTAGAAAAAATATAAAGTATCAAATGAATTCGTTAATCGATAAATATAATATTCCAGGTCCGCGTTATACGTCTTATCCCACTGTTCCTTATTGGGACGAAGCTACTTTTTCTCCGGAAAAATGGAAATCAAGTGTGATAAAATCTTTCAATGAGAGCAATTCGGCAGAGGGAATTTCAATATACATTCATCTTCCTTTCTGTGAAGCATTGTGTACTTTTTGCGCTTGTCATAAACGTATTACAAAGCAACACAGTGTAGAAGTTCCTTATCTTGAAAGTGTTTTAAAAGAATGGATGCTTTATCTTCAATTATTTAATGAAAAGCCGAAGTTAAAAGAACTGCATTTAGGGGGTGGAACACCCACGTTTTTTTCTCCGCAAAATCTAAAAACCTTATTGCAGGGAATTTTTGATACGGTTGAAATTTCAGAACATCCTGAATTTTCTTTTGAAGGTCACCCAAATAATACAACAAGAGAGCATCTTCAGACTTTATTTGATTTAGGATTTAGAAGAGCCAGTTTTGGGGTGCAGGATTATGATTTGAAAGTTCAGAAAGCCATCAACAGAATTCAGCCTTTCGAAAATGTAAAAAATGTTACAGAATGGGCGAGAGAAATTGGGTATACAAGTATTTCTCACGATTTAGTGTATGGTTTACCACATTCTAATTGGGAAAGTATGGCTCTTACTATTCATAAAACTTTAGAGCTAAAACCGGATCGTCTTGCTTATTATTCTTACGCTCATGTGCCATGGATAAAAGGAGTGGGGCAAAGAGGTTTTGATGAAAATGATTTGCCAAGCGGTGAAGAGAAACGCAGATTGTATGAAGATGGCAAAAAATTATTGGAAGAATTAGGATATAGAGAAGTCGGGATGGATCATTTTTCTCTTGAAGAAGATGAACTGTATAAATCTATGATTTCAGGAGATATTCATCGTAATTTCATGGGATATTCTTCAAGCAAAACTCAGTTGATGATAGGTTTGGGCATGAGTTCTATCTCAGATTCTTGGTATGCTTTTGCTCAAAATGTAAAAACCGTTGAAGAATATCAGAAAATAGTTGAAGAAGGTGAAATTCCTGTTGTGAAAGGACATGTTTTAAATGAAGAAGATCTCTCGATCAGAAGACATATTCTAAATTTAATGTGCCAGTTGGAAACTACTTTTGAAAATAAAGATGCCATTCCGGAGCTTGAAAATGCTTTTGATATGCTTCAGGAAATGGAACGTGATGAATTGGTTGAAATTAACGACAATCAAATAAAAATAACGGAAAAAGGAAGAGCTTTCACAAGAAATGTAGCGATGGTTTTTGATCTCAGAATGCTGAGAAACAAACCCGAAACCAGAATTTTTTCAATGACGATATAAAGAAAAGCGATTCAGAAATGAATCGCTTTTTTATTGATATCTAAAGTGTATTTTTAGAATTAACTCTTGAGTTCTGGAAGAGTAATTGAGCAAAATTTTTTATCACGCAAAGATTTTATTTTTTAGCTTATTATTTTAAGAGGCAAAGAATGGCGACAAAGTCGCTGATGAAGCTTGAATAGAGAGAGCGCTTAATAAAAATCAATTTATTGATTCATCTTTGCTCCTTAAAAATAAGATTTGTGAAAATAAATCTTTGCGTTAAAGTAAATAATTTTTATAACAAATAATTATAGTTTTTGATTAATCCAAATTCCAATTATTTAATAATTATTTTCTGACTGTAAGATTTAAAATCTCCCGATTTAATATTGATGTAGTAAACTCCTGCAGGAATTCCTGAGATATTGATGCTGTTTTCAAAATCGAATTTTGTTTCGTCTAAAACTTTTCTTCCTTCCGTACTGAAAATTTCAGCAATATTGTTGTTACCTTTTAATCCATCCACAAAAATTCTTTCTGATGCAGGATTTGGGTAAACTCTGACTTGGCTGAATGTAGCATCCTGAACTCCCAAAGTTGTTGTTTTAATCTTATAAATTTTACCATTGTTTACAGCAGCCACATAAAGCTCTTTAAGATTATCTTGTCCGAAAGTTGAAAAATTATTTCCGGTAAAAGGTGTCGTCCAAGAAATTGAATTGTTGGGATCCATTGTACCGATTTGCGAAGAACAGTAATCTGCAAAAAAGTATTTTCCCTGTAAAGAAGGGTTCTGTGTTCCACGATAAACATAGCCTCCGGTAATAGAACATTTGTTTCCGGAATGATCATAAACAGCTACTGGAAACGTCATCGTTGAAGAAGCTGCACAACCACTTGTATTATAATCATTATTTCCTTCATAACATCTCCATCCGTAATTGATTCCCGCCTGTGTTATCGGCATTCGATTGATTTCTTCAAATAATCCTTGTCCTACATCAGCAATCATTACGTTTCCGCTGGTTAAGTCAAAAGAATATTTCCACGCATTTCTTAAACCGTAAGACCAAATTTCATCTGAACCATCAACGCCAATAAAAGGATTTCCGGTAGGAATATTGTAAGCTCCTGCAGAATTAATATCAATTCTTAAAAGCTTTCCTAATAATGAATTTTTGTTTTGAGCATTATTATTGGGGTCACCGCTACTTCCGCCGTCGCCCGTTACAACCCACAAATTTCCGTCAGGTGCAAAATGGATGCTTCCACCATTATGATTGGCAAAAGGTTTTGGAATATTTAAAATAATTTTTTCTGAATTAGGATCAGCAGTATTCGGATTGGTTGTATTCACAGAATATCTTGCTACGATAATATTTCCGGCTGTGTTGTTATAATACACAAAAAAATATCCGTTAGTTAAATATTGCGGATGGAAAGCTAAGCCTAAAAGACCTCTTTCTCCACCGAAATTTATTTTATTGCTAATATTAAGAAAGTCTGTAGCATTCACGGTTCCGTTGGGTTGTATGATCTTAATAATTCCATTCTGTTGTACTACGAAAAGACGGCTGTCGTTTGCGTTGGTAATCTCTACGGGACTTGTAAGCCCGGTTGCAAATTCTTCCAGAACAAAACTTTGAGATTGTACTGTTAAGGAAGAGAATAATGCTATTGAAAGTAATAGTCTTCTCATAATATTTTGAAATTTAAGGTGTTGTAAAGTTCAAATGAAAATTTCGTACCAATACTTATTTTTAATATTTAATAAAATTAGCCATAAAATATCATTAAAATAAGATTGCCGATATATCTGAAAATAAACCATTTCTGTTGCCAAAAGTTCATAAAATATCAATAAAATCATTATATTTGCCGACTTAATTTAACGTAGTTATAACAAAATGCAAGGAAAAGGACTTATTACAATTGTTGCTATTGTACTAGGGTTAATTTGCTTAAATGAGCTATTACCAACCTGGTACGCCGGCAAAATTGAATCGCAAATCGAAGCTGCGAACGGAAACGAGAAAGAAATCCAGAGATTAAAGGATGAAACTTTAAATCTTGGATTTACAGAACTTTCTTATGCTAAGGCAAAAGACAAAGAAATGAAGCTAGGTCTTGACCTGAAAGGGGGGATCAACGTTCTTTTGGAAATCAATCAGAGAGATTTGGTGAATGATTTAACTAATTATTCTACCAATCCTATTCTTATTGAGGCTCTAAACAGAACAGATGAAGCTCAGAAAAACTCTACTAAATCTTATATCGACAATTTTTTTGTTGAGTTTGATGCCGTAAACAAAGCAAAAGGCGCAAACCTTAAACTTGCAGATCCTGAAATCTTCGGAAACACTAATCTTTCTGAGATTAAATTCAACACCACTGATGAGCAGGTAAAAAGCATCGTTAAGAAAAGAATTGATCTTTCTGTAGGTACAGCTTTTGAAGTAATCAGAACCAGAATTGATAAATTGGGAGCTATCCAGCCAAACGTACAGAGAGTTCCGGGAACGGCAAGAATCTCTGTAGAAATGCCGGGTATGAAAGATATCGATAAGGTGAAGAAAATGCTTCAGACTTCTGCAAAACTTCAGTTTTGGGAAGTACAGCAGTTTGCTGAGGTTGCACCTTATTTCCAGACTTTAAGTGCTACAGTTGCAGCAAAAGGTGACTCTATGGGAGTTGCTAAAAATACTAATTTCCTAAACTTAATGCAAGGAGGGAAATCTGGAAGCATGAGCTCTGTAGGAAGTGTGAAACTGACAGATACTGCAAAAGTAAACAAGATCTTAAACAGTAAAATTGCGCAGTCTTTACGTCCTGCAAATATTAAATATACCCAGTTTATGTGGGGTTACAAGCCTGAATCTACAGATGAAAAAAGCTTGGTTCTATATGCTGTAAGAGGTAATATCAACCAAAAAGCTCCGGTAGATGGTGCTGTAGAAACTGCAAACATCGGTTACGATGAATTGAGCAGAGTAGTGGTAGATATGCAAATGGATTCTAAAGGTGCTAAAGATTGGAAAACCCTTACTGAGAAAAACGTAGGAAAACCAGTTGCTGTAACTTTAGATAACAGAGTATATACTGCGCCAAATGTACAGGGTGCAATTCCTAACGGTAGAACTCAAATCTCTGGTAACTTCTCTCAGGAAGAAGCTAAAGAATTGGTAGACGTTTTAGGAGCGGGTAAATTACCTGCAGGTGCAAAAGTAGTACAGGCTACACAAGTAGGTCCGTCTTTAGGACAAGAGTCTATTGATGCGGGAGTGATGTCATTCTCTATCGCGTTCTTAATTATTATTGCATACATCATTTTCTACTACGGTTTAGCAGGAGTTTATGCAGTAATTGCAATGATCATCAACTTATTCTACATTTTCGGAATTATGGATTCCGGAGACTTTACACTAACGCTTCCTGGTATTGCGGGTATTGTACTTTCAATGGCGATGGCGGTAGATACCAACGTAATTATTTACGAAAGAACGAAAGAAGAATTATTTGCAGGTAAAAACATTCTTGAAGCGTACAAAGATGGTTTCAAACATGCATTGAATGCAATTATTGATGGTCACTTAACGATGATTCTTACGGCGGTAGTATTGTTCTTCTTCGGAACAGGTCCTATCAAAGGGTTTGCATTGACGTTATTGATTGGTGCTGTAATGACATTGTTTACCTCAATCTTACTTTCAAGAGTAATGATCTTCCATAGATTAAATAAAGGTAAAAGTCTTTCAGTTTGGACTCCTCCAACGAAAAACTTATTCAGAAATACTTGGATCGATTTTATTGGAAAAAGAAAATATTCATATATTCTTTCTGCAATTTTAACGGTAATCTCTTTAGGATCAATCTTCGTTAACGGATTTAAATTTGGTATCGATTTTACGGGTGGTAGAAACTACGTTGTAAGATTTGATAAAGAAGTAAATGCAGAAGATGTTGAAAATGGTTTAGTTAAAGTTTTCACGACTCAGGATGGTAAAAACTCTTCTGTAGAAGCTAAAACTTTCGGAAACAACAATCAGCTGAAGATCTCTACAGATTACCTTATCAATGACGAATCATTGAAAGCTGACCAGACTATTGAGCAAAAATTATTTGAAGGTTTAAAACCAAGCCTTCCTGCAAACATGACCTTAGAAGAATTTAAATCTGCAGATACAGATCACGCAGGAATTATCTCTTCTGAAAAAGTAGGACCTTCTGTTGCTGATGATATTCAGACACACGGTACTCTTGCAGTAGTTGCTGCTTTGGCAGGTATTTTCATCTATATTTTGGTGAGATTTAGAAAATGGCAGTTTTCATTGGGTGCTGTTGCGGCACTATTACATGATGCTATTATTATCTTAGGTGCGTTCTCGTTATTCCACTCTGTAATGCCTTTCAACATGGAGGTTAACCAGGATTTTATCGCGGCAATTCTTACAGTATTGGGTTACTCAATCAACGATACCGTAATTATCTTCGATAGAATTAGAGAATACTTGAGAGAGAAGAAAGCGCTTACTTTATCAGGATTGTTTGATGATGCAATTTCTAGTACTTTAGGTAGAACGTTCAACACAACATTTACCACTTTACTTGTAATTCTTGCCATCTTCATCTTTGGTGGAGACAACTTGAGAGGATTTATGTTTGCATTGTTAATCGGTATTGGATTTGGAGCTTATTCATCCATCTTCATTGCATCGGCAATTGCTTACGATTTCCTTAAAACAGGAAAAGAAGAAGACGTACACGGTAAATCTTCATCAGATAAAGAATTACTTGCTACAAAGTAATATCAACTACATTAAATATATTAAAGAGCCTTTCACACGAAAGGCTCTTTTTTTATGATTTTTAAATTTGATTAATGATTGTCCGCTTTTTGTCATATTAAAAAAACTTATCTAAGTGAAATCGAAGATTAGACGAAGTCAAACGCCTTTGTGAGCTTAAAAGCAGCGAATTGTTTAAATAAATCTTTGCGCTCTTTGCTTTAAATTTTTTATTATGATGGAAAACGGATATGCACAATCTAATTTTAATTAAAACTAAAACAGTTATCCCATCAACCAAAAACCATCAACTATCAACCAACAACAATTCATTAATTTAACACGAATATTTTTCCCGATTTCCTTATTTTTGCACAACAATGGAAAATTCAAAAAAAGAAAGCAGCAATGAGTTTTATATTTATCACGTTGCTGATAGATATAACGGGATGGGGGATCATCATTCCTGTAGTTCCGCAACTGATCAAAGAAC